>WNGJ01005726.1_pt1 | contig 34768 bp, 28 predicted proteins | sample 5400611 | NCBI WGS metagenome assembly WNGJ01 (sample SAMN13153375, study PRJNA577476) | soil metagenome | isolation source: 40 cm soil or saprolite under Garry oak tree replicate 1 | place: USA:California | collected 2016-06-15
ATCGATAGATGGTGTCGATGGTATATGTGAGCTGGCCTGGGCCGCCTCTTCAAAGGCGGCGGCAAAACTGAGCACATCCACGAAGCGCCTCTGTGGGCCTTTTGACAGGGCTTTGAAGACGACCTCTTCGACCGAGGATGAGATGCCCGGATGTAGCTCGCTCAAAGAGGCAAGGGAGGGAGAGAGAAGCTCATTGGCAAGCTCAGGAGCCGAATCTTGTAAAGGAAGGTGTCCACTCAGCCACTCGTAGACCATCACGGCCAGGGCGTATTGATCGCTGGCCGGGCTGATTTGGCCGCGAATCTGCTCAGGCGCCATGTAGTCAAGCGTGCCGAAACGCTGCTGCACCTGGACGGTTTCCGAACCAGACATGAGCAGCGCCAGACCAAAATCGCTGAGGAGCACCTCATGTTTGGGTCCTAAGAGCACGTTTTCGGGTTTGAGGTCACGGTGGAGCAAGTGCTGATCGTGGGCAAACTGCAAGGCCGAGGCGATGGTGCTCGTGTAGGTGACGACAGTCAAGAGCGGTACAATCGTGCCAGGAGGGTGAAGCTCTCGCAGGTTCCCATGCGGAGCATAGTCCATCACCAGGTACGGGGTCTGGTGCTCGATGCCAAAGTCGAAGACGCGGATGATATGCGGGTGCATCAGGTGGCTCAGGTGGCGCGCTTCAGTAAGAAAGTCTTCGGTGGCATGTGCGTCCACCTGGGTGTGCAGGACTTTGATGGCTACCTGACTATTGAGGTAGATGTGCTCGCCCAGGTAGACGTCGGCAAAGGCACCTTTCGCCAGCCAGCGGGTCAGCCGGTAGTTTCCCAGACGTTGCCCTGCGCGATCCTTCGTGCCTCCGCTACCTCTGGACGGAACCGGCGTGTACGTCTTGCTGAGAGCTTGCGCTGTCTCTTGAGATGGGTCGAGTAGAGGCGTTTCCTGTTCGCTTTGAATGGCCAAGGGAGATGCAAGCTGGAGAGCTACCTCCTCTAAGTGGGCAAGGGAAAGGTCGCTGCTCCGACCCAGGTATTTCTTGGCCGTATTCCGTCCGGTTCTCCTATAGGCGTACCAATACGCGCTGCCTCCTGACCTGGACTCCTGGCGTACCGTCAACTGAGCATGCTGGCCACCGAAGGTGAAAGACGAAACGCTCTTCAGCCAGTCGAACCACTCGCGACTGCCGGGAACGATAGGGAGTGCTTGCTGGCTGGAGATGTCATGGAGTTCGTAGGACCCTCCCTCGGGGATCCAGGTCACACGATACGGAGCTGCCTTCGGCATAGGAACAAACCTCTTCTTGCATGGTACTATCAACATATCCAGGTGTGTTACCCAATAGTTCATCAAGAAACAGTATACTATTTGGGTAACACAAACACAAATCTATGCGTGTGTTTTTAAACCAAATCCAGGCCATCGAGGAAAGATTTTACCCCTTGGAAGTGCCTGATACCAAATAGGGGCGAGCGTTCCTCAGACTACAATTGACCACACTTAAGAAGTGTACATTTCAGATTCTGAGTTTCTGCGAGGAGCATCTAGTGCAAACGCTCTAGCGAACTGAGAACCTTCAACTCCTCATCGTTCTGCAAATGCATAAAATAGTGTCTTCTGAAGATGTGTTTTCACACGTTACACCCTATACTCAATAGCAAAGCATATCAAGCTCTATGCTATGGGTTACGACACATTTCGATAGCCACTGGACTAGAAGCCTTGATGTCACCCCATTCACCCGCGTTCGGGGCAAGCCCTGAGCGCAGCGAAGGATCTCTCTCGATGGAAAGTATAGGTTACGAAAATAGGCGGTGTACATGTTGTCACCCTGAGTGCAGCGAAGGGTCTCTCTCGATGGGCAGCGAGATGCTGAGCGCAGCGAAGCATGGCAGGACTGTACTCAGCATGACAGTTCAAGCATAACAGCGCTGTTCTACTGTTGCGCCATGGGTCTGGCAGTCAATATGGTGAGTAGGTTAGGAATCCCCTGGCGCTTCGAGAAGTTGTACATGAACCAGGGGAGCGAAGTCATTATGAATCGACGGTATCATATCTGCCATAATTGTGGAGCTTCCGTTTCTCATATTGATGTAAATATATAAGGACGTGAAAACGATGGTTCTATCGGGTCTCTTGAGCAGCGGAACAAGCTCATCAAGTCTTGTTAACCAGGTAGAATTTCTCATCCTCTTACTCATCGTGACCTTGATCGTGGCGCTGCTTGCACGGCGCTTGCGGGTGCCCTACACCCTGTTGCTGGTGATCATCGGCTTCGTCGTCGGGTTCTTGCCGTTCGTTCCGAACGAGCATATCGATCCCAACCTGGTTCTCTATGTCTTTATTCCCGCGCTCCTCTTCGAAGGGGCCTGGAACGCCGAGATTGACCGGCTGGAGGCCGATTGGTTGCCCATCGTCTTGCTTGCTATCCCTGGACTGGTGCTCTCCCTGCTGGTAATAGCGGCTGCCCTCTCCTGGGGCATCGGCCTGCCCTGGCTGTTGGCCTTGCTGGTTGGCGCGATTGTCTCCCCCACCGATCCGGTGGCGATCATTGCCTTGTTTCAGCAGCTAGGTGTGCCTGATCGCTTACGAACCCTGGTCGAAGGGGAAAGCATTTTCAATGATGGCACCGGGAGCGCGGCCTACGAGTTAGTCCTGGCGGTGCTGCTGCCCACCCTGGGGTTGGCAGAGGCGTCGGACACTCCCTCGTTCCTGAACACTCCAGTTCTGGGGATTGCCGGAGAGGTGCTCTGGCTCATTTTCGGAGGCTTGCTGCTCGGCTTTGGCGTGGGATGGGTTGTGTCGCATCTCTTGCGCCGCATCGATGATCGTCTGATCGTGATTACGGTCACTGTCGCCGTAGCCTACGGCATGTACCTGTTGGGAACGGCCTTGCATACTTCAGGCTTACTGGCCGTGATGGGGGCTGGGCTGGTCATGGGCAGCTACGGACGCAAGCATGCCATGTCCCCCCGCACGATCGAAGCCGCTGATGACGTCTGGGAATTCATCAACTATCTCGCCAACTCGTTGCTCTTCCTCCTACTGGGCTTTGAACTGGCCTCGACCAATCTTGTGCAATCGTTCCCGGGCATCTTCTTTGGCCTGCTCGGGGCCATCATCGGCCGTGTGCTGATGATCTACGCGTTCATACCATTGCAGGATGTGCTGGCTCGCTGGTGGGCACGCCGAACCGGTGAGCGGGGCTCCAGGCTCCCTCGTCCGCGTCCCGTACCCTCAGCATGGCGACCGGTGATGGTGCTCTCGGGCCTGCGGGGTGCTCTTTCGCTCGCCCTGGTGCTGGGCTTACCCACAGAACTTGAGCAGCGCAACCTGTTAACAGATATCGTCTACGGCGTGATCCTGGTGACGCTGCTTGGGCAAGGGCTGACCCTGCGGGTGCTCTTGCCGCGTTGGAAAGAGAAGTTGGTACGCGCGGAGGAAGAGGAGCCTTTGCCTACCCAGGCTTAATTAACCGACCAGGAAGGATACGTATTCAACTGGATAACAAGTACACGATTGATCTGATCGGTTCGGCTTTCGAGCAGGCAGGGGTCATCGTGCTTGTCATTGGAAGCATTCTCGCGTTCCTGCGCTGCGTTGTCATCCTCATTCGTGAGAGGGATGGCCCGATGGCGTTTAGACATCTGCGCCTGTACCTGGGCAGAGCCATCGTGCTCGGACTAGAACTGCTGGTTGCAGCCGACATCATCAGGAGCGTTGCCATCAATCCCACCTTTGCCAGTGTTGGCGTGCTTGCGCTTATCGTGCTCGTCCGTACCTTTCTGAGCTGGTCGCTCGAGGTCGAGATCAATGGTGAATGGCCCTGGCAGCATTCGCGCCTCCACAAGGGCGAACCGGAAAATAAAGACGAGCTGTGAGGGCCGTTCTGGCCTGAGGCAGTAGATGCTTCGCGATGATCGCTCGTTACTGGATCAGTTCGATGTCCGGCAGGTGCCAGAGATCGTCCACCATCCCCGTGGTCGGTACTGTGGATACTTCAATGAAAAAAGGCCCGCTTATGAACCTGCGGCTGGCTCAGCCACTGGAGTGGAGGCTTTGACACGGCTACCCAATTGACGCGCAGTAGGCAGGAGCAGGAGCAGCAGCAGGATGGCCCCGACCAGGAGTGTGGTAATCACATTCGGATCGCTAAAATTCTGCGCGCCCACCACAAGCGCGGCGGAGATGTTGCGTTGCGCCGTTCCCAGACCCATCACGCTGCGAATGCCTGGGTCACGCAAGCCAAGCACAAACCCAATCGCAAACGAGGCGATGATAAAAAGCAGCAGAGCGAGAATGCCGCCGGTACCGATCAAATTCAGAATGTTGGACACGTTCAAGCCCAGCCCGACGACCAGCAAGATGAGAATCGCTAAGCTCGACGCTTTGTTCATGACGGGTTGGTAGGTGGCGGCAGTTTCGGGCGCCTGTGCTCGGATGAACAGCGCTATACCCAGCGGGATGAGCATCAACAGAATCAGCGATTGCGCAATAGCCCACGGATCCACCTGGACGCCCGACAGGAGTAGTGGCAGCACGATTGGCATGTAGATGATCGTGACGACCATCAGCAGCACCATCAGTCCGACGCCGAAGGCAATGTCGCCCCTGGCGACCTGCACTAGTTTGGGCAAAAAGGGTGCGCCCGCTGCCGTTGCCAACAAGATCAGCCCGATTTGTAGCGGTTCGGCGAGGGGAATGACCCGTATAATGCCGTAGGCGATCAGTGGAATGAGAACGAAATTGGCGAACAGCGCCAGGATCACGAGGCGCACATTGCGTAACGGGGCGATGATTTGCGGCACGGTCAAACTCAATCCCATCGCCACCATGCTGGTAACGACAAAAATCAAGCCGGACAGCTTGGCGATGGCGCCAAAGAACTGGACGAGTGTCATGTGATGTTCCTCCTTGTTTATACAACTACTCGACCCAGTGTTGGATAGCTTTCCTGGGCCGCTATCTCTCTCGACCGCCATGGATCATTGCGTAGAGCTTGATACGCTTCCGTTGTTGAGTATAGCATGGTAACGCTTGAAAACACATCTTGTGAACACACTATTTTAGTCACTCCGGTGACGAGTGAGAACTCGAACTGATTGAGAGCCTAGCGCGTTAGCACTATACGAAGCGACCCTTTCATGTACCGATGTATCCCACATCGCATAAAAATAGTGCGTTCGTAAGATGTGTTTTTCATGAGAGGCCTGTAGACTGTAAGCAGCGATACAATTCCTTCCAGGACAAAGAAGAGCGGATGCGAAATAGATGGATAAGTCGTGTCACCTAGATACATTGCAGGAAGGGGGACACTTATACCTTACTATACCGAAGAACAACAGGCCGGGCTGATGGCACTGCCAGGGGCTCTACTCGTGCTGGTACTGACGATGAGCGTGTCTGATCCGAAGACCAGGCTGCGAGATGTGATCGAGAACATGAATTTCGTCCTGGAAGTGAAAAAGGCCTATCCAGACAATACCCTGATTCAGGGCGTGTTCGAGGATACCGAGATCCCCTTGCGTGTGCTGCATCTCTCATCCCTTTCAGATAAAGAATCAGCCTGGCGCGCATTGCGCCTGTATATTGAGAAAGCCAGTGCGCCGCTAGGTGTAGATACCCAATCCACCGAGTTCAGAGCATTTCTGGTTGTTCTGGTGAATAAGCTAGCAGAAGATGTAGAAACAGGTCTGTTCGGAGACGATCCAGTCATGGTAAAGGTACAGAGTGATTACCTGAGGATGCTAGAACAACAATTCAGCCTGGTGTCATCCCATCCGATCGACGACATTTTGCTGTAAGCGAAGCAGCGTGCTGATCATAGGACTGATCAGCATTTTTGGATAAGTATGTCGTAAACGATCTAGTGCAAACACATTATGCGCTATGATCGTTTACTCCTCCCGCCATATCTCACAGTGTGTAAAAATAGCGCGTTCGGAAGATGTGTTTTTGTCCCCATAGTTCTATACTTAGGCAGTAGCCAGGTGAAGCAGGAGTTCGCTCTTGGTATAAAGCGATTTCTCTTTGTACGTACGGAATGTAGTGATTGGAAAAGGAGAAGTGTTATGACTCTGGGTCCACTAGAATACTTAGTCGTCGGTTTTGAAGGCAATCGATTCACAGGCCAGATCCTGGCGGAACTGCGCGCTGCGCGAGACAAAGGCATCATCCGCGTGGTCGATCTGTTCGCTCTCAAGAAAGATGAGCAGGGCAACGTCACCGCGCTGGAATTGAGTGATCTGAGTGGAGAGGAAGCTGCGGAGCTTGGTCCCTTGGCCGGTGATCTCATGGGCCTGCTCGCTCCAGAAGATATCGAGCAGGTAGCAGCCGGCATTCCCAACAATAGTGCGGCCGGCCTGCTCCTGTTCGAACATACCTGGGCCATCGGCTTGAAGGAAGCGATCAAGAATGCAGGTGGCGTGGCCGTGGCTGGAGGGTTTGTGGCTCCTGATGTGCTGCAAGAGCTGGAGAAAGACCTCGAGGCGGCGAAGCAGGGTGCCGGACAGGAACATACAGCAGTCAAAGCTGCTGAGTAACAGAAAAAAGGAGAAGACCTATGTTCAGAAGAAGACCACTCTTAAGGACCGCCGCGGTAGGCGGGATTGCCTATGCAGCGGGCCATCACATAGCTACGAAATCGGCGGCGCAACAGCAGCAAGAGGCCGACCAGAACGCACAGATTGCCGATCTGCAGCAGCAGCAAGACGCGCAACAGCAGCAGGCAGCGCAGCCAGTCTACCAGCAACCGGCGCCACCCCCACCACAGGCTGCCGCACCAGCGCCGTCCGGCGGGTTGACTGATGATAAACTTGAGCAGTTGAAGCAGCTTGGATCATTGCATGAGTCGGGGATCCTCACCGACGCCGAATTTGATGCCCAAAAGCAGAAGATTCTGTACAGCTAATCATCGCGTGGCAAAAGCTCGTGTCATTCGGCGATGATTACTAGATTGAGAATGCCCTGGGAAGCTCATTTTTAGCATCGTAGGAGTCCTTGTGGTCGCCCTGTTGTGAGGTCAATAAGGAATGAAAACGGATAGCTCAACCGAGGCACAGAAACCTGTGCCTGGCGCGCTGCATATGATCGAAACGGTGATCCCAGGTGTCAGGATGATCCGCACGTACCAGCGGCGCTGGCTGCGGGCTGACCTGCTGGCTGGGGTCACCATCTTTGCCATGCTCGTGCCACAAGGGATGGCGTACGGCGAACTTGCCGGAGTCGCTCCCGTCGCTGGCTTATATACGGCCATTGGCGCGTTGGTTGGCTATGCGCTCTTTGGGAGTTCGCGACGACTGATGCTCGGTCCAGAGGCATCTTCCGCGATCCTGGTGGCAGCAACGCTGGCGCCGGTTGCTGCTGGAAGCGATCCTGCGAGCTATGCCATGCTGGCTGCAGTGCTGGCATTACTTGTTGGGGGAGTTGCCCTGCTTGCGGGACTTGCCAGAATAGGTTTCATCGCTGACTTTGTCTCAAGGCCCATCCTTATCGGCTACATCATCGGCGCCTCCTTCATCATCATCGCAAGCCAACTTGGCAAGCTCTTCGGCATCAAGATCACTGCCGACGAATTCTTTCAGAAAATATGGAGTGTGATCACCAACATCGACCAAACAAGCTGGCTGACCCTGGGCATCGGACTCTTTCTCATTGCCTTTCTCCTCCTCCTGCGCCATTTCGCGCCCAAAGTTCCCGGTGGCATTATCGTTGTGGTTGGGATGACCCTTCTCTCAGCGCTCGCGCACCTGGATCAGCACGGCGTAGCCCTGGTCGGCCAGATCCCGGCAGGACTTCCACATCCTATGATCCCGCACGTCAAATTGAGCGACGTGCTCAATCTCTTGCTGACAGCGACCACTCTCACCCTCATCGTGTTCACGGATGTGGCGCTCACAGCACGATTGTTTGCAGAGAAGCACAATGAAAAGGCCGATGCCAACCGGGAATTGATCGGTCTGGGTGGAGCCAATATCGTAGCAGGTCTGATCCAGGGCTTCCCAGTTGCCGCCAGCCAATCACGCACGGTGGTCAACGACGAGACGGGAGGCAAAACGCAAGTGGTCGGAATCATCGCTGCGATCTGCCTCCTCATCTTCCTCCAGTGGTTCACACCGCTGCTGGCGAGTCTCCCCCAGGTGGCGCTGGCAGCCATTATTATCGCGGCTGCGGTCAACCTGATCAATTTCAAACCACTGCTGGAAGTCTATCGCGTGCGCCCGATTGAGTTCTTCCTTGCCCTGATCACCCTCCTTGGGGTCTTGACCGTCGGTGTGCTCTATGGAGTCCTGATTGCAGTCGTGCTGGCCTTGCTGATCGTGATTAGCCGCATCTCGCGACCACATGATGCTGTGCTTGTCTCGGTCGAGGGGATCGATGGCTACCACGATATCGATGCCTATACGGGCAGCGAGACGGTACCGGGACTGATCGCCTACCGCTTTGACGCGCCGCTCTTCTTTGCCAACGCGGATCGCTTCCTCACACAGGCGCGGGAATTGATCGCAGCAGCCGGGCTAGGAGTCAAGTGGTTTCTGATCGATGCCGAAGCTATCATCGATATTGATGTCACCGCCGCGGAAATGCTGAAGAAACTTCAAAGCGAGTTGAAACGCAAAGGGATCGTTCTGGCAATTGCCAGGACAAGCGAACCATTGCAGAGGATGCTCAAGCGCTGTGGGCTGACAGACCTCATCGGGTCCGAACATTTCTACCCAACGGTAGGAACGGGAGTGCAGGCATTCATCGACCGTCAAAGTGTGATAGGAGAGGGACACGAGGGGCAGCAGCTCGATAACCCGACCAACTCGCTCGAGCTCAGTTAGAGACGAGCGAGAGCGCGGGCGCTTCTCACTCCCATGGCTCGCGAGTGTGCAACTACTCATGTGAAGAAAGTAAGAAAACGAGGCACTGGCATGAATACCATTCCTGAGCAATCCACGACGTCACCCGGCGACTCACCCTCCACCTCGGTCTGGTTGAGACGCTCCCTGGTCGCGCGGACAGTCCTGTTCTGGATTATCATCGGAGCGATCATCTTGTTTGGGCTAGGAGCGATCATTGTCCCCGTCATTTTACTGTTGATAGCGACTGCCATTGCGTACGTTCTTTTCCCCTTGGTCAAGATCTTTCGACGGTTCATGCCGCACTTCCTGGCGATTCTGGCGACGTACGTACTTGTGCTCATCGGGGTCATCCTGCTCTTCTACTTCATCGCCGTGCCACTGATCGGGCAACTCGTCTCCCTCATTCGCTCCTTACAGGTGGACGACCAGGGGCTGGTAGCAGGACAATCCACTGCGTTGACCAAGTTTCTGAACGACCTGGGCATCTCCACAGAGTTCCTGATCCAGTCCAACCAGGTGCTCATCTCGCAACTGAAACATCTCATCAGTGGCCTTCTCCCACTGGTGGGCAGCGCCTTCACGATCTTCATCGAAGTGATCATCGTTTCCTCCGTCAGCATCTACCTGATCGTCGATGGGCCACGGGTGATCACCTGGCTCAAGCACGGCACCCCCTTGAAACAGCGAGCGACGGTAACCCTGTTCGTGGAGTCGTTGGATAAAATAGCGGGCGGCTTGTTGCGCGGGGTTTTATTCCTGGCCACGGTAATGGCTATCGTGACGGCCGTCGGCGCAACCATCATCGGGGTGCCCTATGCCATCCTCATCGGGGTGATCGTCTTCATCTTCGAGTTCGTGCCGCAAATTGGCGCCTATATCTCCGGCTTTATTGGCATCTTGTTTGCGGCGACCCAGGGGTGGGAAGTAGCGCTCATCTATGCGATCTTTGTCTCGCTGGTGCAGGGCGTCCTGGATGCGCAGGTGCTGGCGCCGCGCATCCTGGGGCGCGCCGTCGGTCTGCACCCGGTCATCTCGCTCTTCGCGATGCTGATCTTCGGGTCGCTCTTTGGGCTGCTGGGGGCGATTCTGGCCATTCCGATCGCGGGAGTGGCGTCCGTCTTCGTGTATGCCTCCTGGAACGCCTGGCGAGAGAGCCATCCTGAGCAGTTCCCAGAAGAGAAGAAGGAAGAAGAGAAGCAAGGTGTGGATGCTCCGCAAGTGGGGGTTGTGGAGAAGTAGAGTTGTGCCAGTAAAAGGCCCTGAAAAAAGTTCCACTCTGTGCGCACGGGCGTGCAGGCATACCTCGAGCGCAAGGGAGAGTTCGCGGGCAAAAGCGGTGTGCGAGAATGAAGGAGACGCCGTCAACCAACACAGACCATCCCACGTCTTCAGCAGTCGCGCAGATTCCTCCAACGGGCTTCAAATCCCTGCTGGCTTGTTGGACCAAGACGTACATCAACCTGATTGACCATCCTCTTTTACAGGTCTGTTGGCTGTTTTGCGGCGCTCTCTGTTCTATTCTCTGTACAGGTTCCCTCAGCGGCAGTGTCTGTTGGCACGCTCAGATCCTGCGACATGCCTCGCAGTTAAGAACGCCTGCGCGATATCAGTCACTTCACCGCTGCCTACCTGCACTACTGCATGCGTGTTACTCGCCAACCCGCGGGCTACGTCAAGCTGCTTCCCTGCCCAGTCCCACTCGGCTGCTTGCAGGTACTTCTCCAGCCGTTCCTGCTATTTCGCCAGCCGCAGCTCCTCTACTTCGGCCTCCAGCTCGGTCACGTGCTTGCGAATCTCAGCCTGTTGGATCTGTAGTTGCAGCTCTTCGCGCTCACACTCTACCCGCGCGATCACGGCCTGTCGCGCGAGCGTCTCCTCGTCGGTCTGCTTCCGCCCGGCCAGCGCCTGCTGCTCGGCTTGCTCTGCCTGCTGCAACAGCGCTAACTGCCGCGCCTCCATCCTGATTTATTGCATGCTGCCGGGCGTGAAGCGAGCCTTTGACACGGCGTATTAAACGCCTACTGCTCCCTGGCTGCTATTTCTAGACTTGCCGTTTTATCGAACCGAGCGTAAGACCCCTGCCTGAAGGCAAGGGGATAGAAGCGAGTCCTTGTTTCGAGTGGATAGGGTGGGGAAACAGTTTCATCCTTTACAGTGTCGTATGCTCTACTGTAAAGGATGAAACAGAAGAAAGCCTACAAGTATCGTTTCTCTCCCAGCGATGAACAACAACGCGTTCTGGCACACACCTTTGGGTGTTGCCGCTATGTCTATAACTGGGCATTGCGCCAACGTACTGATGCCTACTATCAGCGTGGTGAGCGCATGTACTACAAAGGTACTGCACAACGTTTGGTCCTGCTCAAGAAGCAGGAAGAGACGGTTTGGCTCAATGATGTTTCTTCTGTGCCCCTGCAACAAGCCTTGCGTCACCTGGACAAAGCGTTCAGGAATTTCTTTGACGGGCGGGCGAACTACCCAACTTTTAAGAAGAAGCGGAACCAACAAGCTGCCACCTATGCGAACAATGCCTTCATTTGGAAGGACCAGGCTCTCACGTTGGCGAAGATGGATGCTCCCCTTTCCATCGTTTGGCATCGCCCATTGCCTGATGGGTGTAAGCCCAGCAGTGTCACCGTCACCAAAGATGAGGCTGAGCGCTACTTTGTCTCCATCCTGGTAGAAGAAGATATCAAAGCCTTGGAAGTCAGTCCGAAGACAGTTGGGCTTGACCTGGGCTTGAAGTCGATGGTCATCACATCTGATGGGTACACCTACGGCAATCCCAAGTTCTTCTCCAAGAATGAAAAGAAGCTTGCGAAAGCTCAGAGACGACACGCGAAAAAGAAAAAGGGATCGAAGAATAGAAACAAAGCTCGTCTCAAAGTTGCACGTCTTCATCAGAAGATTTCTGATAGGCGGCGAGACTATCAACACCAACTCTCGGCCAGCGTCATACGCGAAAACCAAGTCGTATGCGTCGAGAGCCTGCACGTCAAGAATATGGTCAAAAACCCCTGCCTGGCTAAAGCTATCTCGGATGTGGGATGGAGTGAGTTCATCAGGCAGTTGGAGTACAAAGCAGAGTGGTATGGTCGAACCATCGTCAAAATTGACAAGTGGTATCCCTCCTCCAAACGCAGCTTTGATTGTGGTCATCTTCTCGACTCCTTACCGCTTGACGTGCGCTCGTGGGCATGCCCTGAATGTGGCGTTGTCCATGATCGTGATATCAATGCCGCACAGAACATTTTGGCCGCGGGACTCGCGGTTGCTGCCTGTGGAGAGGCCGTAAGACCAGGCGCGGTGAAAACCAAACCTGGCAAGCCGAAGCTCAGCAGGAAAGCCTCCTCGTGAGGGGAGGAAGCCCCTAGCTTGAGCCAGGGGGTGATGTCACTAGTCACATGATAACTTGACATCTAGCCGCTTGATGAGCCTGCTTCTTCAGTGAGACGGGAAGTGTGAGACTGTAAAGGTCGGCGAGTTCCTGAGACAGCTCATTTAACACTGCAAGGTTAACCGTGAAGGAGTTAGATACGGATTGATGGTTATTTCCGCATGTCCCCTTAGTACTAGTTTCCATTGCGAAATAGAATCGGCTTGGGAAGGGGCTTCACGGCATCAGTCTGTCGATGGATTATGCCATTTCTGCTGTGATTCGCCTCATCCGAGCAGAGCTGTATCCGCTGGAGCGGCCTGTGGAGCTGTGATTCGCCTCATCCGAGCAGAGCTGTATCCGCTGGAGCGGCCTGTGGAGCTGGTTCCATTTCGCAATGGAAACTAGTACTAGGTCGGTGGTAGCTGTTGCTCCTGGGACTTACTCCTGCTTTGGTGCATAAAAAGATATTTCTACTTGATTTTTGTACGTAGTAACCCTGGTATACATGCTGCAATTATCAAGGTGACTATGATGCAAGCAACACCGCCACTAATTACTGAGAATTGCGGAGTGGTAAAGCTTGCCACTAGACCCGACTCAAATTGACCAAGCATAGGGCCGCCTATAACAAACATGGCGTTTACTGAACTGATGCGTCCACGGAATTCGTCGGGCGTTGTAAGCTGAATTATCAGGCTACGTAAAATCATGCTTACCATATCGGCAGCACCGGCACCAGCGAGAAGGAATACTGAAAGCCAGAGTGGGCCTGACGAAAAGCCAAAGGCAGCAATACAGATACCCCAACCGATGATTGATAGTACAACACCCAACCCCTGTCGTGGAATACGGCCTATGAGTCCTGTAAAGGGAGCCAGGGCAACGGCTCCCATTGAGGTTGCAGCTAGCAAAATACCTAAACCTGTTGGCCCAACATGCAAAATATCACTGGCATAGATGGGTAGTAGTGCTCGTGGAGAACCAAAGAAGGTGGCAAAAAAGTCCAGGGAGAGCACTGCTAAAATAATGGGATGTGAACGGAGAAAGTGTATTCCATCCATCAGCGCTCTCGGTCCTGCCTTCGCACGCTTCTCTAGTGGAATACGTGGTACTACCATAAGCAGAATACTGCCAATAACAACAAGATATGAGAAAACATCAAGCCAGTAGGTATTGACGAGACCAAACCAGACAACAGTGTAGCCACCAAAAGCAGCGCCGATCACAAATGTTAGTTGCATCATGACGGAACTTAAACTAACAGCACTCGCCAGTTGTGAGCGTGGTACAAGTGTGGGAATAATTGCTTGTCGTGTTGGAAACTCGAATGCGGAAACACTGGCAGATATCAGCACAACAATATAAATGATGACTAAATTAATTACTTGGAAATGCGTGCATAAAGCCAAAGCAACTGATGAAGTAGCCATAGCCGCCTCTATGACTAACAACAGCTTGCGTCGGTCAAACCTATCGGCAAAGACGCCTCCCACTAAAGATAACAGTAAACGTGGTATTGCTTGTAAAAGCCCAATGATACCAAGTGCGATGGCAGAATGTGTGAGAAGGTACACTTGCCAGGCGACTGCTACTATCTGCATCTGTGTGCCTGTAGCAGAAATTAACTGTCCCCAGAACAAAAGGGCATAATTGCGATTACGCAACACGCTCCATGTATTGACGGGTTTTTTCATGGGAACAGCCGGACTTGCTAAAGGGCCTTCGGACTCAACAAGCTGATCGGCAAACGTTTCTTTCAGAGATAAAAAAAGAAGACAGGGTAGCTAAACCGCTACCCTGTACACTGGACACACAAATCGGAGCGTTGCCTTTGGGTGTTCAGCTAAGTACGCTCTCACCCGTTCACCGTTATTTTCCTGGGTATCCCCCTCTGTCAATAAGAGCGTCGGGCTGCCTGTTCTTCTGTTACGGTGGTTTGTGTCAGCATCCCTCGCAAGGTTTCTATGAGGTCAGGGGTGATAACAAACTGCGGAGGTTGTGGCTGCTGGATCACTGCTTCATGTTGCTCCTGGGGTTTTCCTACTTGCACATGACGCAAGCTCTAACGCGTACAAGATGCCAGTATCAAGTTTCTCAATGCTTTTGAACTGCTTCATGCCCTCAATCCTTTCTCTTCTTGCAGGTGAAAAAGACGTTGCAGAACAAAAATGATGGGGATGGGATCAAACGAAGTGTAAAAATGATTAAATGATGCAGCTGACTTTCGTTATTGGCCCGACACTGGGTGGCTTTATCATTGCCTGGCTGGGGGTCGCAAATACTTACTGGATCGATGTCATTTCCTATTTCGTGGTTATCGCTTCACTGCTCCTGATGGTCATTCCACGCGTTCCTGTCGAAAAGCGAGCGCAGGCAGGTGTAGGAGCATTGGTGGATGGTATGCGTTTCCTGCGCGCACACCCAATCATCCTGGCTGTCCTTTCGCTCGATTTTTTCGCCACCTTCTTTGGTTCACCTCGTGCGCTTCTACCGGTGTATGCCAGTGATATCCTGCATATCGGTCCCCAGGGTTTGGGCTTATTGCTAGCGGCTACCTCTATTGGCGCTGTGGCTCTCACTCCCTTCACCGGGCGTATCAGTCGTATCTCGCGCCAGGGGTTAGGTGTTGTGCTGGCGATTATTTGCTGGGGCATCTGTATTATTGCCTTTGGGTTCTCGCCAGGACCTCTCTGGCTCTCTGTGCTCTTCCTGGCGGGCTCCGGTGCGGCTGATATGGTTAGCATGATTCTGCGTGGCCTGGTGATTCAACTCACCACTCCCGACGAGTTTCGTGGGCGTATCAGCGCGGTCAATGCAATGTTTGTCATTGGCGGCCCTATGTTGGGACAGTTCGAGTCAGGTGTTGTGGCTGGCGTAGTGAGCCCACAGTTCTCCGTTGTGAGCGGCGGAGTAGCCTGTATCCTTGCGACAGTCGCTATTGCTGCCTGCGTTCCTGGATTGTTGCGCGTAAAAATCAAGTGACTCAAACAGGTTACTCTGCGGGACCGCGCAGCGTTAGATTTAGCTCCCGTCAGTGAGCTTGCCATCGACAAGTTCCCATACCTTACCGCCGAAGCGCTGGATAAACCATCTATCGTGTGAGATCGCAATGACGGGTCCAGGGAAAGCAAGGATAGCCGTTTCAAAAGCTTCGAGCACATCTAAACTGATGTAGTTTGTGGGCTCATCCAACAACAATACATTTGGACCTTGCGCCATCAGGCAGGCAATTTCCAGTTTGCGTCTCTGACCGACGCTCAACTGACCAACTCTTTTTGTCATATCCTCAAGGCGGAACAGGCCATATCCAATCAACTTTGCTACAAAGTCCGCCTCATATCCTATGTGACCATACCTGTACGTCTCAAGCACTGTCTTCGCCAGATCAAGGTCGGTTGGTTCCTGGGGGAGATACCCAATGCGGGCGCCCGTTGCCGCCTGCACCTCACCCTTATCTGGCGTTTCGAGCCCCATCAGAATCTTGAGAAGCGTTGTCTTACCGGTCCCATTTGGTCCGATGAGCACGATACGAGCATCTGGAGGCACGGTCACATGTACTCCTGAAAGGATGCAGCGTTCGCCCCAGCACTTCGTCAAATCGGTGGCACTGAGAACTACGCGAGACTGTATAGGTTCAGTACGAAAGTAGGAACTGACCCTGATCAACTCCGGTGGCCTGGGGATAGGATCCGCTTCGATGCGTTTGAGTTGTTCCTCAGCCGCCCGTACATTGCGCGAAACGGTGCTGTCAACTCGCTGCGCGAAGAAGTAGCGAGCATATTTATCGTTGTCTCTGGGGGCGCGATATGTATGACCAACCTGGCGCGCTGTCTCACGGATACGCTTGCGGAGCTCCTTGACTTCATCTTGCTGTCTCTCGTAATCCTCCTCCCATTTTGTGCGTTCAGCAGCTTTTTTCTGCGTATAGGCGTCGTAGTTTCCCTCATATCTTTTGAGATGGTGATTGTACTCGTCGATCTCGAAAATCTGATTGACTGCCCTGTTCAAGAATTGTCTATCGTGTGAGACCATGATGATCGCGCCACTGTAGTGTGAAAGGTACGTTTCAAGCCATTCCATACTAGCGAAATCAAGGTGGTTGGTCGGCTCGTCCAGGAGCAACAAGTCTGGTGATCGCAGCAGTAGCGTGGCCAGTCCAATACGTGCCTTCTCTCCCCCGGAGAGAGTCTCTACCGCCTGGGTGCGCGGCAGGTACGAGATACGTAGGCCCTGCAGCACTGTGTCGATTTTATAATCAAGCTCATAGCCCCCACGATCCTGGAATCTTGTAGAAACATGTCCATACTCTTCCAGGAGTGCAGCCGTTCGTTCCTCGCTTGCTGTCGATAAGCTGGTCTCGATTTGTCGCATGCGTTCCTCTAACTGTCGCAGGTTGCCAACCGATTCCAGGATCAAGTCCTGGATTGTGCGCCCATAAAAATCAGGGGTTATTTGAGGCAGATAGCCCACTTCTATTGAGGGAGCAAAAGAGAATGTACCGCCATCAACCTCTTCTTGCCCGACCAGGATTTTCAACAGGGTAGATTTGCCAACACCATTGGAACCAACAATACCAACGCGATCGCCGTCGTTAATGATAAAGGAAATGTCATTGAGTATGCTGATTGTACCATATGATTTTGATACATCATGCACAGCTAAGAACATCATAATTAGACCTCGCTTGCTTATGTGATAGCGGGCCAGCCGTATGTTGTGCTGCCGATGGATGCAAAGAGGCCAGTGAATACACTACTTTGGAAAGAAGGAGTGAAGAAGCCCGAGAGCCCAAATTGTGGATGATGGTTACCACAATCCCATGAGCACGACATACGGCAGCACATAAAAAGATTAGAAAGTGAGAAAGGTTGTTGGGAAGTATTTGGCTGACGGGCCGCATATGTTCCGCTACAACAATGTTAACTGCCTGTATGTTGTGATCACTTCTTTTTCAAGGGTCTCTCCATTGGGTGAAGGGTTAAGCTTTGCCTGATGGGAGTATATAACAGGGAATTAGTGAAGTCAATGAAGCATTAACTGGTGATTCTCCCTAAGTCCGCCAGAGATCCTTCGCGTTGCTCAGGATGACAGCCTGGGGTTCTGTCATCCTGAGCAACGCGAAGGATCTCTGCGACGCCTTCGTTCAGCCTCCCTGCCTCACGTGGCTTGGCGGACTTAGGGAGAATCACCAGAGTATTAACGACCTGCTGGGCGGTGACGCGAGGTACCTCGCTTTTGCTAAATGCCATGCGAAAGAATGTAAAAGCGAGGCTGATCAGAACAATTTTTGCTCGGTGGAGTACTGCTGCTGATGGTGTAATTGATGTATGGTACGCATTACTTTTGCCAGGGAATCGTCGAGAGGATTAGAGGTGTCAATGACGCAGCCGCCATCGTCAAAATTTTCAAAACGTGGTTTCCATTGCATCCACTCCTCCCACGAGGTGATCTGGAACTCGGAAACCTTGCCTTTACGTCCCTCCAGGCGGCGTCTTTGCACTTCAGGTGGGCACTGACAATGGACGACCAGCATCGGGGTTTGGAAGCTCCTGGCCAACTCCTTCGCTTGTTCGTAAGTGGTACGATAGGTTAATGGAGTGTCAACAATCACACTGAGCCCCAGTCGTAATTGTTCTTCAACGAGGGCGAACATCAGTTCGTATGAAAAACGGCCAACCTGTGGCAGGTTTCCGAAAAGATTTACAGCTTTCTGCCGTAGAATATCTCTATCGATAAGAGGTGCGTGCAAGGCAGCTGCGATAGCGCGCGCTATCGTACTTTTGCCGGTGCCAGGAAATCCACGCATTAAAACGAATGTACTGCCATTCTGCACAATGCTAATCTCACTTCAGATGATATTATTCAGTCAACATTGTGCAATCAGTATAACCGCATTTTTTTGTGTTGTCCAGAATTCTGAGTATTGCTTCGAGCGGCTCCAGTGCTTAAAAAGGGGAGATTTGTAGAGGCGGGAGTGCCAGCATATCACCTTGACTCAAAATCTTTGGAGCGTTATTATCTAATACGATCAAACGTTAGCGACAGGAAAAAAGATTCGATGATGAAGAAACTTCGTGGGCGTAACCTGGCCCACCCCGGGTGTTTAATCGGCATAACTGTAGGCATGACCATTGGTATCGTTCTTGCTGAAATCCTTGCTGCAGTTTTTCATATCGCTCTCAATACTGTGCTGCTCGCCTGGTTAGGGCTTACGTTAGGTCTGGGAGTAATTGGCTGGATTATCGGTGATCGTCTCACTTCAAGGTTTCCCCCACTGGAAGAAGATGTTCAATCTTCTTCATCACCCGGTCCACCAGCCCCTTAGGGCTGCAAAGAGGTGATTTTCGGGGGGCATCCCTGTAAATCCCTTGTAAAGTAGGGGGTGTTGCTCTTCATGCTCCCATTCCCGCTTTGTTTCTTGATTCCGCACTGGCACTTCACACAAAAATGTGGTATATTCTGTGTTGCATCGGCAATGAAACGGATGTACTCTTCACTTTCTCAACGATTTGCCGATAGACGGAGCAAAGTTGCTCCCGGGCGATGGTGCGTGTTCTTGTAGTTCCGTATCACCGTGGATTCTCCGACGTTGCTGACCACCGGATACGGGTTTCCCCTGCTGTGCTGTTGTTAGTCTTGTTTGTGATGTAAAGTTACCCTTTACCAGCACGAACTAGGAGGATACTCACTTGCCGTAGTAACGAACTCTGCGCGTACGGCAGCAAACGACACAAATTTGCATCCACTCTGAGGTAGCGTTTTTCTGGCGAAGATCAGGCGCCCTCTGTGCACTTGTGAATACAAAAGAGACCGCTCCATTTCGTATCGCCTTCTATCAGGTCGATACGAAATGGAGCGGTCTCTTTTGTGGTCAGGACTTGCTCACTATCCCCTATGACTGTGTTAAGCGTAGCGTGCCATGTACTTGTCCAGGTCAAATTCCTGGGCCTGTTGAGACAATTGATGGGCTGCCTGGTCCATTGTTGGGCGTTCTTCCTGGTAGAAGATGCCCATATATTGCTTCTCGGTATCCATTGCCAGCCCTAAGGCCTTCAATTGATCACTCGGATCGTGGTCAACAGGTATGGGAGTTACCGATGCATCCCACGCGTCAAATGTATTGTAGAAGGTTGGGCAAGGGCTCAGTGCGTGAATGAACGAGAAGCCGTGGTGAGTCATGCCCTGTTCGATCAGAGCCGCCAGCTCTTTGGGTTTGGCTGAATAGCCGCGCGCCACGAAACTGACATTCAACGTCAGCGCTGTTGCTATCGGGTTGAATGTCGATGCCAGCAGGCCGTATGGCGTCGACTTGGTTACATGACCATGAGGTGATGTCGGCGAGGTCTGGCCTTTTGTCAGGCCGTAGGTCTCGTTGTCCATCACAACGACGGTGATATCAATGTTTCGCAGTGCAGCATGTAAGAGATGACCTGCTCCAATGCTAAAGAAATCGCCATCACCGCCGACCGCTACAACGGTCAGATCAGGGCGGGCCATTTTCAATCCCTGGGCAACAGGTAATGCGCGACCGTGCACACTATGAAACCCAAAGGTCTTCATGAAATGCGGAAAACGACTGGAGCAGCCTATCCCTGATACAACCACCGTTTGGTCCGGTGACAATTTGAGACCAGCCAGGCCACGATAGGTGGCATTCAGTACACCAAAATCGCCGCATCCTGGACACCACGTTGGCTTTACTTCACTTTTATAATCTTTTGGCGTAAGAGTTACAGGTGTCTGTACCAAGATTAACTAACCTCCTCGATTGCGCGCAGGATTTCGCCTGCAGTGAAAGGAATACCACCAAATTTATTCACTCGAATAGCTTGTAGACCATACTTAGCGCCCAGTAAATTGGCCAGTTGTCCGGAGTAGTTGCACTCAGGGACAATCACCGTCTTCACCGAGCGGATAAAATCGCGAATTGTGCGATCGGGTAAAGGTGAAAGAATCCTCGGATGAAGAGCAGCCACTTTATAGCCCTTTTCGCGAGCGCGGTCAACAGCTTCCTGGATTGTTCCCTCGGTCGAACCCCAGCCGATAATACCGATAGTAGCATCCTCATCACCATAGCGTTGTGGTTTGGGCAACTCCTCGGCCGCGGTATCAAGCTTACGGTAACGTTTTTCCATCATTGCCGTATGATCTTCTGGTTCATAATCGGGATGGCCGCGCTCATCATGCTCCAGTCCGGTGGCTACATAAGCCATAGCGCCGGGACCAGGTGCGCTGATTGGAGAAATGCCACTTGCAGTATAGGCATAGCGTGAGTAACTGTGTGCAGCCTGGAAAGCACCGTTTCCATTGGCGGATGAGCCGTTGGCTTCGAATTTGATGCGTCCCTCAATCTCCATTGGTTTGAAAGCGTTGCGATCTACGCTCTCGACGCGAGCAGTCAAGGATTGGTCGGTGAGGAAGATAACAGGCATCTGGTAGCGTTCGGCCATGCTAAAGGCCTGGATGATCAGGCTGTAGCAATCTGCAACATCGGCAGGTGCTACGACCATACGAGGAGTGTCACCATGGCTCGCGTTGAGGGCGAAACTCAGGTCTGACTGCTCCATCTTGGTTGGCATACCAGTACTGGGGCCAGCGCGTTGAGCATCCACAATTACCGCAGGAATCTCTGCCATCGATGCGTAACCGATCAGCTCGGTCATCAAAGAGAAACCCGGGCCAGACGTTGCAGTCATAGAGCGCACGCCCCCAAAGGATGCGCCTAGAACAGAAGCTAAAGCCGCGATTTCATCTTCCGCCTGCATGAAGGTCCCCCCGACCTGGGGCAACTCTTTCGCCAGGGCTTCCATAATATCGCTCGCGGGTGTAATTGGGTACCCTGCAAAGTACCGGCATTTGGCGGCAAGGGCTCCTGCTACTACGGCCTGATTGCCGTTGAGCACAACACGATTAGCCTTTTCGACGGGGCCTAGTTGGAATGGATCACGTTTAGATAATTGCTGAGTAACATATTTCTTTGCGATCTCCAGCGCCAGCATATTCTTTTCCATCAAAATTGGATTCGCCTTACGTGACTTGGAGAGCTTTGATTCCACGACCTGGACGATAGCCTCTAAAGGTGGGCCAAACAAGCCTGAAATTGCACCGAGCATGACCATGTTTTTGGTCTGGAATAGTTGTACTTCCTTGCGGGCAATTTCATTGAACGGGACAGCATAGGCGATAAAGTCCCCGGCATCCGGTGTAAAATCGGCTGGATCATAGACCAGCACTCCACCATGGCGAAGGTCACTGATGTTGCGATCGTATGCCTCTTTGTTTAAGCACACGAGTACATCGGGATAGTCGCCCATGGACTTGATCGGTTGATCTCCCATACGTACCTGGAACATACAGGGCCCACCGAGGATTTCGGCTGGAAAGGTGCGGAAAGTATACACATGATACCCCCAACGCGCGGCTCCAAGGGCGATAATGTCACCACCGGATATAGTGCCTTCGCCCGATTCACCGCCGATGCGAATTGTTATTTCATTCATCGTTGAACGCCCCCTGACTGGGAAAAATTTTTGACCGCGCCAGACTCGACGAATGGCGCGGCCCTAAAGTAGCGGGTCTCGGTCTTGTTATCTAGGATGCATTTTTATAAGAAACGCCTGTATATCTATCTGGTTGTACCGAGATATACACCATGGAAGTTCGTAATCTTCTACCACTTACTACGCAACCGTGATACATGGAAAGCGGAACAAGACACTACATTTATACTGTCATTATATCACACTTTCTTGCTCTTGAGGCATGAATGAGGTTTAGTTTTGTGAATGATGAACAAATTTACAGGGTAAAGGGTGAGGTGACATGATTGATATGTTCTCATATTTCGCTGCTTGTCAGAAAAATTGGCTTATTTCCCTCTTCCCAGTGGATGTGAGGTATGCTATAATAGCTTCCGCGAGGGCCCATAGCTCAGTGGTTAGAGCAGCCGGCTCATAATCTTGAATTGCGCCCATGTGCTCTTAAAATTCTTACTGCGTAAGTGCAGTGTCACTGAAGCGAGTGTGACTAAAGCGCAACCTTACCCGACTTCTGAAAGGAAAAGGGGACAATAGCATGGTTGTTAAAAGTCTGGTAGCTTGAGATGCCAGGCAGCTAGGCCGAACATGGTTAAAGCTGGATTGCCTGAACCTCAGTTGTTTACAGCCTTACAGGGTCAATGGCCGTGGTTATGAGGGCTTTTGAACGCTTCCCCTGTGATATTCGTCAAGAGCGAATGAGACAACGAACGAGGAACCTACATTCGGACCAGAGTTTTAAGGGAACTTGGGGATCGCCTAAACGTCGAGAGATGCATGGCGACGGAGTGTCCATAGTACTCAAATGATCGGGGTAATGTCCGATACATGGGGAAGGGACGCAGGGGATGGCAGATGGTCAATTCTGGACGATATAAAAGTCCAGAGAGGATAAATCGCATTCCTGGAGAGCCGTGTGCATTGAAAGGTGCATGCACGGTTCGGGGAGGCGGATAATTAGGAGTGTGCCAAAGTAGCACGCTGGTTATCTACTCTACCTGGTTGGTCGCTGGTTCGACCCCAGCTGGGCCCATTTATAACTCATAATCTTTCGCCCAACGCACATTCTTCTCCTGGTTGTTCTTTGTCGGCTCGATCCTCAGGTGGGCGCGAGTTCTCCCCACCTGATCGACTGGAACAAGGTACACCCGACCTAGATCGGCACAATATTCACATTGTCCTCGGTAGTGCCGCCAATCCCTCTTCGTTCCTGTAACGTTATGGTTAGCAGTATCAAAATATATCGCGCCATTCTCAATCCACCCTGATTTACATTGGATACGCCAGAACTGCCCATCGACATCTTCAATCACAAGATCATACCCCTCGCTCCCGCCAAAGGGTGTCAATACCACATATCCGCATTGTAGGAACCTGGTGACGATTGCTGACTCACCGATATGCCCTTTCCTTAACTTCTTTGAGGCGATCTCGTAAGGTATAAGCGCGCGTAGGTGAACATTGCAAAGCACCAAAGTAAAAACTACCGCTGCCCTGTATGTATGACTCATCACAGTAGAGATCGAGATGGCTGCTCATTGACCAATGCTTCCGGTTTCATTTGATAGTCTATTTTGTCTGGCAGCGATTTTACTTTAAATTTGGTGCTATTACAAGTCTACGAATTGACTACGTGCCTCTTGCTAGCTCGGCTGTGAGGTGAAACCTATGAATACTTGCCTCGTTTGAGCGTCCTTTTTAAGGAGTTGTGCAAACCGACTTCTCTGTGAATCCCTGCCTTCCAAACAAATTGCCACAGTAATAACGAAATGCTTGTGCCTGGCTGGTCGCTGGTTCGAACCCAGCTGGACCCACTTATAATTCGTAGTTCGATGCTATCCTGTAGCCGTACTGGTTCTTGTTTTTCGGTGGTATCAGCCGGAGGTGTGCCCTTGTGGCGCCAACTTCATCGACTGGAATCAAGTAGACCTTATTAAGTTCAGCACTATACAAGGCAAAATAGTCGCATTGACCCCGATAGTGCCCGTCAATCCCTTTTCTTTAAATACCCCACAAGTACCAATCTGTGACACATTTTGAGTATAATTGTTATCATGGAGTGGATAACATTCCTGGACGATGTAGCTCTCGGCTAAAGGGGCCAGATTGAGAGGCTTACATGCAAACAGGGAACATACCAAAGCGCCGCCGGCTTTCCCAACAGCCAACGCACCCGCTTGTGAAGCGGCAGCCCCGCCGAAAACCTGGAATGCGAATCCTGATACCACTTGTGCTGGGGATATTCTTAGCGAGTATAGGGACAGCCATAGGTCTTTTCATGCAACTCTATGGGTCGCCTCTCTTTCCTCAGGTCGGTAATGTTCAAGCTCCAGCAGCAAAAACCCTGATCACAGTAACGCCTTCCACGCAATATGACGAGGTTATGCATCATTTTATGAACGCCATGATGCAGAAAAACTGGAAGGTGATGTGGTCATTGCTTCATCCCGATGCCAGGCAATACTGGCAAGGGGAGCAGGACTTCATACATGTTGAGCAGGCCAAATTTGGTTCGATCAGGTTTGTGAATTACAGCCAGGACTCTCCCAAGATAGTGTATTCCTGGCGTAATCCTGATACGACACTGATCTATCCGTACGCGGTGACATCGAGCATTTCTCTGGAAGCAGCGGCCCCCGAGAATCTTCTTTCAGCCCCCTCCAGGCTTGCCCTGACATATGGGTTGTTCGAACATACTCTCTTTGCATTAGCTCAGAACAATGGACTCTGGCTGGTGCTGGTGGCTGGGCCCGCAGACCTGGAAGCTCCACTGCTCGTTCCAGCTTCGCCGCCAGCGCGTAAGTTGGTAGTGCCGATCATCATGTATCACCATGTTTCTAACAAGCCGACTCGTAATTTGTTGGACTACAACCTGACGGTGACGACTAATGACTTCGCTCAACAACTGACCTGGCTCCAGCAGCATGGCTATCACAGCATCAGCGAGACGGATCTTTTTGATGGATTGTATTATGGGAAGGTCTTGCCTGCGCATCCAGTGATGCTGACCTTTGACGATGGGTATGAAGATATGTTTACCGATGCTTTACCTGTACTCCTGGCGCATCACGACCGTGGGGTATTCTACATCATTACAGGTATGATTGGAGGGTCTTACATGACGTGGAACCAGATTCGTACGCTGGCTGGAGATGGGATGCAGATTGCTTCTCATACAACCCACCACGTCAATATCGGTCAACCACCTGCGTGGACAAGCACACAATCTGAACTTCTCTTATCAAAGCACGAGCTTGAAACGCGGCTCGGTCAGCCAATACAATTCTTCTGCTATCCAGTTGGCGAACCATTCCATCACGATACCTTCCTCCAACAGCAACGTGTTCTGGCAGATCTCTTTAACGATGGCTACGTGGGAGCGACGCTTGATCCATTCTCGTTTTTCTCAGCTATCCAAAATGGCGAGATGCCCTATCAATTGAACCGCATCCGGGTGAGTGGAGGTGAGAGCCTGGAGGCGTTCACCGGGATCTTGAAAACGACATTGAGAAACGACACTGCGGTCTAAGATAGTAAATAGTATTGTGGGTTGGCAGCTTGCGGCCGCAAGCTGCCAACCCACAATACTATAAAGAGCCTGAGCGCTCCTTACAAGTCTGATGGTTACCATGTCACCGGCTCAATTGAACTGCATTACGTCACGTTCAAGAGGTGGAAAGATCATCTTGACTTTCGCTGTTAGATTGTGTGATAGTTGAGCTATCCCAAAAAGGATAGAGAACTCACCCGCATTACCTAGGAGATATGTACATCGTGTCCATCTTAGAAACCGGTCTCAACCCCCACAGCGCCGAATTTGCCACCAATCGCGAATGGATGCTACAACTGGTCACTGAACTTGAAGAGCGACAGGCGCAGGCACGTGCGGGGGGAGGAGAGAGCAGCATCAAAAGGTTCCGAGCGCGGGGAAAATTACTACCGCGCGAACGGCTCGAACTGCTGCTTGATCCCGGCACGCCATTCATGGAGCTTTCACCGCTGGCCGCCTATGGTATGTATAATGATGAGTGTCCCGGCGCTTCACAGATCACGGGCATAGGTATCGTGAGTGGCGTCGAGTGCATGATTGGCGTCAATGATGCCACTATTAAAGGTGGAGCTGTCTACCCAATTACGCTGGATAAATCACTGCGAGGGCAGCGCATTGCCGAGGAGAACCGGCTTCCTTGTATTACAATGGTTGAATCAGCCGGTGCCAATCTGCTCTATGCAGCGGAAATCTTTGCTGACGTGGGCGGTAAAATCTTTGCCAACCAGGCACGCATGTCGGCTCAAGGTATCCCCCAGATCGCGTTAGTTTTTGGTTCTTCCACGGCTGGTGGCGCGTATGTACCTGGCATGAGCGACTACGTGGTCATGGTGCGAAACCAGGCCAAAGTCTTTCTCGGTGGACCACCCCTGGTCAAAATGGCGATAGGGGAGGATGTAGACGATGAAACGCTAGGTGGTGCAGATATGCACGCGCACATCTCAGGTGTCAGCGACTACACAGCGGCAGATGATCGGGATGCAATTCGTATAGGACGCCAGATCGTGGCCCATCTCAATGCGCAAAAGGCTCTTGCAGGTCGCCGCCGGAGCCCTGTGGAGCCCTACTATGACACAGAAGAGCTGCTGGGTGTGATTCCAGCTGATCCGCGTATCCCTTTCGATATGCGCGAAGTCATTGCGCGCATCATCGATGGTTCCGAGTTTCTGGAGTTCAAGCGCGACTATGGTCCAACCCTGATTACCGGCCATGCGCATATCAATGGTTACCCGGTGGGTATATTGGGGAACAACGGTGTACTTTTTTCCGAGTGTGCTATGAAAGCAACGCAATTCATTCAACTCTGTAACCAATCTCGCACTCCACTTATTTATTTGCAAAATATCACTGGATTCATGGTGGGTACCAGGTACGAACGAGAAGGGATTGTCAAGCATGGATCGAAGATGGTTAACGCGGTCTCAACCTCCACCGTTCCCCAGTTCACTGTTATCGTTGGGGGCTCATATGGTGCCGGGAACTACGGTATGTGTGGTCGAGCGTACGATCCCCGCTTTCTATGGACATGGCCAAGCAGCAAGGTGGCGGTTATGGGAGGGGAACAGGCGGCTGGTGTCCTGGCGATCGTACAGGTAGAGCAGGCAAAAGCCAGGGGGATCGAGCCTGATATGCAACAGATCACACTAATGCAGGAGATGACACGGCAAAAATTTGACCAGGAATCCTCACCGTATTATGCGACGGCTCGGCTCTGGGATGATGGAATCATCGACCCGCGCGACACTCGCCGCGTGCTCAGTATTGGCCTGTCTGTTGCCCATAATGTTGATTTTGTTTCGCCTGGGCCGCCGAGGTATGGCGTATTTCGCATGTGATTACGGAGATGCCAGAGAGAAAGAACGTATGATAAGTACTATCCTCATAGCTAATCGCGGCGAAATTGCCTGTCGCATCATTCGCACCTGCAGGCGCCTGGGAATACGTTCGGTTGCAATTTACTCAGACGCTGATGCACATGCGCGGCACGTGCACATGGCAGATGAGGCTATCCATGTGGGCCCATCTCCTTCCAGCGAATCGTATCTCGTGATTGACGCAGTCATCAGCGCCGCCAGCCGAACGGGAGCCGATGCCATTCATCCTGGATTTGGTTTCCTGGCCGAGAACAATGATTTTGCACGGGCCTGTGCGGAGGCAGGCCTGGTTTTCATTGGTCCGACTCCGGCAACTATCGCGGCGGTGGGCAATAAGCATGCCGCGAGAGAACTTGTAGAGCGTATTGGCGTGCCTGTACTCCCAGGCTACGGTGGCGCCGATCAGTCGGAGGATACCTTGCGGCGAGAGGCCGAACGTATTGGCTGGCCACTGATGGTCAAGGCGGCAGTCGGCGGCGGTGGTAAAGGTATGCGCCTGGTACAGCGCCTTGATGACCTGCATGATGCGTGTGTCTCGGCACGCAGAGAGGCTCGACAGGCTTTTGGTTCAGATGAGCTGATTCTGGAGCGGGCGCTGCTGGCTCCGCGTCATATCGAATTTCAGATATTCGGTGATACGCATGGAAACCTGATCCACCTGGGTGAGCGAGAGTGCTCAATTCAGCGGCGGCACCAGAAAGTGATCGAAGAGGCTCCCTCGGCGGCGCTGACCGGAGAATTGCGGGCGGCAATGGGCGCGGCAGCTGTTGCTGCCGGGCGCAGCGTTATTTACAGCAATGCCGGTACTGTCGAATTTCTGCTGGATCGAGAGGGGAAATTCTATTTCCTGGAGATCAACGCACGTCTCCAGGTTGAGCATCCCGTGACTGAATGTGTAACTGGCCTGGACCTGGTCGAGTGGCAGATTCGTGTCGCTGAAGGGGAACCTTTGCCACTATGCCAGGAAGCTGTGCAGATAAAAGGTTCTGCGATGGAAGCACGTCTCTATGCAGAGAATCCAGCCCATGACTTTTTGCCGGTAACGGGTGAGATTCTGCTATGGTGTGAACCAGACGGGGAGGGGATTCGCGTTGAGAGCGGTATCCAGAGTGGAGACGAGGTGTCGATCTTTTATGATCCGATGCTGGCGAAGATCATAGCGCATGGTCCTGATCGTGCAACGGCGGGCCGCCGCCTTCTGAGGGCATTGGAGAAGACCGTTATGCTGGGTCTCACCAATAACCGCTCCTTTTTATGTGATATCCTCAACCATCCCGTTTACCTGGCGGGGGAACTCAGTACCACTTTTCTGGCTGACTATTTCGCAAATTGGTCTGAGCCGGTCGGAGATGTATCACTGGCGCTGATCGCCGTCACGCTCGAGCAGTGGCTGCATCATTCGCAGGTCGATACTAACCGTGGCTACTGGCGCAATAATCGCAATCAGCCACAGCTCTATCGCTACGCTGTTGCTCCAGGCGATGACCCCATTGATGTATACTTTACACCGGAACGTGATGGATCAACCTACCAGGTGACGGTCAAATTGTACCCAGAAAATAACGCAAGCGTGGAGTTGAATGAGCGCACCGCTAACGAGATGATAGTTACGGTGGATGGACACAGACAACGAGTTACGTTTGTACGCGCTAAGAACGTATGGTGGGTCCAGACGAGAAGTGGGGTAGTTCGGTTGCACGCGCTGGAACTGCTGCCAGAACCCAGGGCCCCGGCTGACGCAGGTGGTTCGTTACGAGCGCCAATGCCGGGAGTAGTGCTGGCGAACCTGGTGGAAGTGGGCCAGCGAGTGAATAAAGGGGATGCGCTGTTAAAACTGGAGGCTATGAAAATGGAGCATACCATCCGTACCGCGGCTGATGGTGTGGTTGAAGCAATCTTTTTTACACCAGGGGATACGGTAGCCGCAGACACCCTCCTGATTCAGTTGAAAGAAGTTGAAGGATAAAAATGGTACAATCATCTATTTACATTCATCCAACCGCTGAAGTTTCTCCAGAAGCCTACGTAGGAGCGGGTACACGTATCTGGCGCCATGCTCATATACGAGAGCATGCTCATATTGGCGAAACCTGTAATATAGGCAAAGGCGTCTACATTGATGTGCATGTGCATATTGGGTCGCACGTTAAGATTCAGAACAACGCCTCTATCTTTGAAGGTGTAACATTAGAGGATGGTGTTTTCGTTGGCCCGCATGTATGCTTCACCAATGACCTCGCTCCTCGCGCAATCACACCTACTGGCAAGCTGAAAAGCGCAGATGACTGGGAAATTACGCCGACACTTGTAAAGTATGGAGCATCCATTGGGGCTGGAGCAGTCATCGTTTGCGGTATAACCATTGGGGAGTTTGCGCTTGTAGGTGCAGGGTCCGTCGTGACACGCGATGTCGCGCCACATGCACTGGTTTTTGGCAATCCAGCGCGCCAGCATGGCTATGTCTGTCGTTGTGCTCGCCGCCTCACGAATATTGGCCAGTCTGAGGACAGCATCGCAGGTTGGTGCGAGTTCTGCGATCAGGACTTTCATATCGAGTTACACACGTGATATGCTCTATTCCCTGTGGAACAGGCTGCTGTGTAGCGCTCAGGCAATTTACTGCAATGTCATTAGCGATAATTGTAGTGATTTCGCGAAAGTGATACAATCAGCTAAAATTCGTTAGCCCCAGGGAAGGAGGATTTTTATGGAACATTCGCCATCCTCTGATAATCCAATCGTATTACTTAATCCCGCGGCGAATCGCGGCAAAATGGACCAGTACCGCGCATTACTCCATCGTCGTTTAGATGCTGAACCGCAGGCAGAGTATGTTGAGACAAGCAGGCAAGGAGAAGCGCAAGAACTCGCGATGAATGCGGCCAAAGAAGGACGATCTGTTATCATCGTGGGCGGTGATGGCTCTGTTCACGAGGTTATCAATGGTATGCTTCGTGCCGGGAGGCGAGTTCCCCTGGGGATAGTTGCTGCTGGCTCCGGTAATGACTACGCCTGGAACACGCTCAAACTGCCACATGATCCCGCTGCAGCGGTTGAACGCGCCTTTACAGGTCAGCTTGTAGAATCGGATGCCGGCGTAGTCAACGGGAGATATTTTGCTAATTCTTTTAGCGTAGGACTCGATGCCGATATTGCGGTAGCCGCCAATTATATGAAAAAAATACCATTCATGAGTGGTTCGCGGCTCTACTATGGCACAACGATCAAACAACTGCTTTTTGGTTATCATCGCTGTCCCTGGCTTAAGTTTGCTCTGGATGGAGAGGGAGAACCTGTTGAAGCGGGAACCAACCGTTATGTCATCATAGCGGTGACAAACGGACCAACGTATGGGGCTGGTTTTCGCATTAATCCTACCGCCAAATACAACGATGGGCTTTTCGACGTCTGTGCCATTCGTTATGCACCCCTTCCACGTGCTTTGAGGTTGTTGCCCATTGTACAGAGGGGAGAACACGGAGAGCAACCTGAAGTGACTTTTTTCCGTGCCAGGTCAGTACATATCGAATGCCAGCAATCTGTGAACATCCAGATGGATGGTGAGACGTCAAATGCCACAAGTTACGATGCCAGGATCTTACCTGCTGCGCTACTGGTACGCACGTGAGTAAAAGGCTTGTTGCATTGCAGGTCATTACTGCCTACCTACTACCTGTCTTGCTCGCGTTGTAATCGCAAAAGTTCTCGTAATGCATCGGCCTGACCGCGGTTCCATGCCGCAGACTGCACTTCTGGACCAATCATGGGCAAGGAACTCTTCTCACGAATCTGGGCTGCTCGTTCGCGGTGCCTGATCTCGTGGACAAGTTGTCGATCACTCATACGCCAGCCACGTCGTCTAGCCTGTTCAGCAAACCACATGATGCGTGCATATCCGGCATGATAGTCGCGTTCCATATCACTTTGTGTTGGAGTATCTTGCATCATCGCGCCTCGTAATTTATCGCAATACCAATACTTTACAAAAGGAATTATCGCAGAAACAAATAGAGGAGTCAATGCTTGCGTAGTATACCATGTATGGCAGTCCTGCGTATCTATTGTAATAGTTGCGATTGAAAGGTCAATACGGCTATAATGAATATAAATACTTTTTATGGCCTTTTATCCAACTCTCGGCATTTTATCAGGGAAGGAATGAAAGCGTGGCTAACAGAAAAATACAGAACCCATCTAAAGATGAGGATGTGAAAAAAATTACCAAGGACACCTTTAACAGTGCTATTCGGAAAAGTAACAGGCCAAGAAATATACGTGATCTAGGGGTAAATACCCTCAAAAATCTCCCTGCTACTATTGGGATGGTACAGACCTTTATGAAGACTGTCAACTGGAGAGCTGCTCAAGAAGAGGTGCTAAATGGGCTGAATAATACAGTGGTGATCGTTGGGCAGCCTAATTCTGGCAAGAGTACCCTTTTCAACAAAATCAAAGGACAAAAACTCTCGCCTGTTTCTTCAGAAGCTGGTACTACTCGCACATTGATACGCGCCGACTTTGGACCTTTTACATTGCTCGATACACCGGGGATTGAAAAATCTGGGCAGCTTAATGACGAGGTAAAAAGCGGCCTGGAACAAGCAAGCATTATCGTGTTTCTTATCGATGCCACAAAGGGACTGCAGACTTTAGACCGTGAGCTCTATGAGAGTATCAAGAAGCTGGGAAAACCGATTATCGTTGCCGTCAATAAGGTTGATGCATTGAAGGGTGGAGAAAGTGGGGATCAGTTTGCAACCGAAGTGGCAGTGATGCTTGGGGTAGCTGGCGTCATTCCTATCTCAGGCAAAACTGGCCTGAACGTTGCCGAAGAACTTATTCCAACGATGATTGATGCAAGTCCAGAGGCTGCACTCGTCATTGGACACGAATTACCCGCTTATCGTCGTTCAGCGGGGCAGCGAATCATACGCAATGCTACTCTGGTGAGCCTTGCCGCGGGTATAGAGCCGATTCCGTTAATCGATATTCCAATCCTCCTGGGTGCACAAATTCGCCTGGTATTGCGCATGGCTGCTCTATATGGCGAACCGATTGACTCTACCAACGCTATGTTGCACGCACGCTCATTGATTGCTACTATGGCCGGAGGGCTGGGTTTTCGTTTCCTGGCGGAACAGGCTGCAAAAGCTGTTCCATTTGGCGGTGATTTTGTTGCTGGCGCCATCGCTGGCGCTGCTACATGGTCTATGGGCCAGGTCGCGCTTGAGTATTACGATAGCGGTAAACAGATCAATCCGGGCAAGCTGCGCCAGCTTTATACCGACTTCTACCGTCGCTTCCGCAGAGAAAATACACCAGATGAACTGCGCGAGTATAAGCTCGAGGGAAAAGATTTGCCGCTCCTTATTGAACAACCAAAGGATGAAATGGCAGTGCCGAAGGAAGAAATACCAGGAGCATTGCCGAAAGCAGAGGAAACAAAACCGTAAAGTAACACTCGTTAGAACGAGCCGATGTAGATTGTTCTACATCGGCTTTTTCTTTCAGCGGCACATTTTCCCTGGCTTGTTGGCAATCCATAGGGAAGCATGATATAACATTGGAGAGGTTATGAAATGACGAACAGAGTATTTTTTCCTTATGAACGCTATGAGACGCTAGCAGAACCGCTCACTGTTTATTACCCGGCAAACGAAGATGAATTCGCGCGTTGGGTCTTTCAGGCTATCGATAAAGCTGGCAAATTGCTGACAAATTTGCTTGGTCAACCTATGCCTGATATTGAGCTGCTGCTTGTATCACCTGATGACTGGAACCTTGCACCACGAGATGAGGAAGAGGAATCAGGCAATCCTCATCCTTTTTGGACGGATGTAACTACACCTCCAACCATCGTTGTGCCGTTAGAACTTGACCCAATCTTTGGCGAGCCAACGCTGGAAAAACTTGCTTTTATGTTGTACCACGAGTTGGCGCTTGCTTATCTTGAAAATGACCCCCGTCCTTATCCTGAAGAATACCCTTTGTGGGCTGACGAATGGCAATTAAAGTTTGCTGCGCTCTGGGTTTCGCAACAGGTGAGCGGGCATGCAGGCATTGTCAATAAGGACCTTCATGAGAAATACGCGGAAATTTTTGTACCAGAGGAGGACGGGAAGACGCCTGTTACTATACGTGGCTTTGACTGGTATGAGGATACTATTCCAGAGGACTATTTGTGTTATGAACTTTTGCTTGAACAGCTCGCGGCGGATATCCTGAAAAAGTATGGTCCTGAAGTGCTACCTCGTTATCTTACTCTCTATCGCAAAGCACGCGCAATTTTGCTGAGCGACGAAATAACTGAGATGTTGGGAACTGCGCTCGGCGAGGGCGGCGTTGAATGGCTGGATGGGTTGGTCTATTTTTAATGCAACTTCCTTTGGTATAAGGAGAAGTGTCGATGTTTAATCGCGTAGCAATCATAGGTCTGGGACTTATCGGTGGTTCGATAGGGCTGGCACTCCACAAAGCTAAAGCGGCGCAGCAAGTAACCGGCTATGACCTGGCGAAGGGTATCAGTAACCAGGCGCGTAGGATAGGTGCAATAGACCAACCATACAATGCTCTTGCCGACGCTGTACGAGGAGCCGAACTGGTTATTTTAGCCACCCCAGTTGGAACGATGCGCTCGTTACTCCAGGAAATCGCTTCTTCGGTAACTCCTGGGACGGCAGTGACAGATGTCGCCAGCACCAAAAGTCAGGTCATCAGCTGGGCTGAAGAGTACCTCCCTTCCTCTGTGGCTTTTGTTGGTGGACACCCTATGACAGGCAAAGAAGTAAGTGGAGTTCAGGCAGCTGATGCTTCACTTTTTCAAGATCGTATCTATTGCCTGACTCCGACTGCCCGCACCCCTTCGATTGCCATCACTAAAGTATCTGCACTTATCGAGGCCCTGGGAGCGCGGGTGCGGTTCCTGGAACCGGCTGAGCATGATGGTCAGGTGGCGGGTGTTAGTCATCTCCCTTTTATTGCTTCTATCGCGATGATGAATACCGTGGCTGAAGGTACTGGATGGGTGGATGCATCTATGCTTGCCGCCGGGGGATTTCGAGATATTACTCGCCTTGCGGCGGGTAATCCTGAGATGTACCGTGATATCTGTCTCACCAATAGTGAAAGTCTAACCCGGTGGTTGAATGAATATATTGTGACCCTCAGCGAATTGCGTGATCGCATCGCTGCTCACGATAGAAGCCTTGATGAGACTTTTGCCAGCGCTCAGCAATTGCGTTTAGAATGGCAATCTTTACATAACATTACCGATTAGCTAATCCTTTTCACTCTGATGAACGCCAATAGTATTTTTGGCGACACTCGCTCAAAAGGCCTTGACAAGGTGAAGTGTATGTGGGAGAATACTGTTGTCGCCAATAAGACAATCACCCGATTCTTTAGTGATTGGGTGCTCCTGTCTCTTGGATGAGCGGTTGTATGTCACGCTAATGTGGCTTCCTCAGGGATCATGCCTTCCCAGAGCCTTGTCCATTCGTATGAATTCTTTGGCCCTTTTCAGGGTCCAGCCAACGAATACGTGGTCTCGGCATCACTGAGACCGGCAAGCTGCAGGTAAGGGGTGACAGCTGGAGGCA
>WNGJ01003547.1_pt1 | contig 34743 bp, 33 predicted proteins | sample 5400611 | NCBI WGS metagenome assembly WNGJ01 (sample SAMN13153375, study PRJNA577476) | soil metagenome | isolation source: 40 cm soil or saprolite under Garry oak tree replicate 1 | place: USA:California | collected 2016-06-15
CGCTGGAGGCTCAGGTGTCTTCTCCTTGGAAGAGGTCCTCAACGTGCTGGGTGCTGCCCCGCGAGAGAGTCTCCTGCCGGCCTTAGGCAAGCCGTCTTCCTCTGATGCTCCCACCTAATTCCTTCTCTCCAAATATCTGATGCTTTGAAGGCATGGCATTGCTCCATGTGCAGACCTCCACCACCTCACTCACTCTCGTGCTGCATCTGGAGTCGATGCATCGGCTGATCTTAACACTCTTGGGGCCGCTTTATGAGTAAATCTCTCATCTGTCTGGCTGACACTGCGGAATGTGGGCTCCATTGGGTAAATTCACTCTTTATGAGGTCGCGCTTTTTTTCATGCTTATTTGAAAAGAGAGGTGGTTTGTGATGGAAACTCCCATACTGCTGAAAACACCAGAGGTGGTTATCAAGTGGTACACTTTTCGGGATGAGCCCCAGCTGATATGCGCAAGCAGGGATATGTCAATGCCTGCTTCTTCCGGGTTATACTCTTTGACAATCCTGCTGATCTCTTTTGCTTGCCAGTAAATAATGCATGCGATCATAATGATGGTGCAGTTGCCCGAACTGGTAAACTCTTCTACACTTTTTCTCTTCAAGCGCCCTCGATTGCCGTAGGTAATATCCCGCGCCAACTGATGAATTTGCTCAACTTTTAAGAGTCCTTTACGGGTGCGTTTGCGCTGGTGTGGATCTGCCATCCAATAGATAATATGCTCGGTCTTGAGAATTCTTCCTAACTCCATATTTGCTTTGCAAAAATGGTTTCTTTCGGATACCCTTTCTACCCAAAAATACCCGCTCTTGCCATTCCAATAATCATTGTCAAGAATACACAACGTGCACAGCTAGCTTGCTCCTCTGAATCCTTACTCTTTAGGTAATAGTACTGACTTGGTAGCTATTGACCCATCTTACATGATATAGTTCATCCGGACATCCATTGAGGTGAAAACGGTTGTCATCTCCTTCACCTAAGCGAAAGGGAGAAAGCTATGCGAACGAAACTGTGGACCCTTGTCCTGGCTGTTGCCGTTCTTGGATTCGCGCTGGGGGGCGTCGCGGTCTCCTTGAGGCCGGCCTCAACGTCAGCTGCTGCCACATCGGTGGCGACCACCCATCTTAAGTTTCTTGTCAAGTTCATTGGGCAGGATACCTTCCTCGACCTGGGTTCCCCTGGGCCCAGTCAGGGAGACGAGTTCATCTTTCATGACCTGGTGTTCACCCCCGATGGCCGCACCCAAGTCGGGCACAACGGGGGCTCGTGTGTGATTTTCGACGTGGCCAAGTCCGAGGAGAACTGCACGTTGACATACTCCTTGCCGGGCGGGGAAATCACCGTGCAGTTCCTGAACAGCCCGCCGGCCGCGAAGCCCTTTGCCGTCACAGGCGGGACTGGGATCTACCGCAACGTGCGCGGGCAAGGGGAGTTGGTCGAATTGGGGAACGAGACCGCCACCCTCAGCTTCGACCTGATTGGGTAAGAGTCACCAGGAGGCAATCGAACGACCAGAGCCTGTTTACTTCACATGAAAGAAGCGAAGCGGGAGGAGAGATTTTCTCATGAGTCCGCTCAGTGAGCACACAGGGAATGGGAACTCCACAGAAACACGCCTACAGCGAGAGGAGACCAAAGAACAGATAGATGGCCTCCTCCAGCATTTTGATGTCTTACCATCAAGATTCGATCGATTTCTGTTTAGGTACATCTATGTCTATCTGCTTGGCCTCTTTTTCCTTGCTCAATTGCTCAATCTGATCTACCTTCTGGCCAGGAACTCCCAAGTTGGGGGAGCTTTGCAGGCGGTTGGACTTAGTGTGCTACCCATGGTAGCTACCATCTCAGTTATCTGGCGTTTCAATGTCTGGCGGTCGCGTACTCCGAAAACGCTGCGCGATCTGTTGGAAAATAAGCGCATTTCTCTGCCTACTGGCGAGGCCGATCCATCCTATCTCGGCTTTCTTGAGCACTATCGTGATGCCCTCGCCAGTCCCAAAAGATACTTCCTCAGCGGTTTTTGGATGATCGGAACAGGCATCCTTTTTGCCTCTGCAATAGTCCAAACCCTCTCGAGCGAACCCCCAAACAATCTTCTATCGATTCTCCTTGTGGGGAACCTGCTCTTGTTAGCGTTATTATATTTGGGGGGGTATACTGTATCGGAACACTGACGTGGGCAATGTACATCTCGGGCCGGTACGTCAGGAAACTGCTGCGAGCCTTCCAGCTCAGCATTCAGCCCTTTCACCCAGATCAGTGCGGTGGCCTCAAGCTGCTCGGCAATTTTTGTTTTGGCTTAGGTTCACCACTGCTGATCGCTTCTGGACTCTACATTGGATACATGATATTCGCTCTTTTGGCGTATTCTCCACTATACGGAAGAGAAATGAGTTATCTGGTTCTCAATGTGTATTCCCTTCTTCCCATTCTTCTGTATTACTTGCTGCTGACCGTCTTTGTTTTCATGCTCCCCTTGCGAGAGATCCATACGAAAATGGTAGGCGAAGGGAAGACCAACCAGACCCTCTATTTTATGCGCACACAGGCCTTGCGCGAGGAGATCCAAGCCCTGCTCGATAGCAAGCAGATCGAGGCTGCCAAGGCCGTGCAAGAACAAAAGGCCTTGGTGGAAACCCTCTATGCTCCTTACCCAACATGGCCTTTTCATGTTCGCTCGAAAATCTCCTCGACTGTACTTGAGGTGAGTGGGAGTCTCCTCATCGGAGTGCTTGCAGCAGAGGTACAGCAGTACTTCTTACCTGCAATCGTCACACTTCTCTTCCACGCACCCTAGCTCTCGCTTCCAGAAGTAAGCGATCTTTGGAGTAACTCACCGTCCACAACACTTGACATACTGCCCCCAGCGAGGTTTTTCCTCTATCATTGTGGTAGTCACACTACAAAGAGAGGAGGTCAACCTACGGTACTTCAAGACTCTTGACTTGTCACGTTAGTCAAAGTGGCGGATCGCCTGCTGATGCCTGGCTTGCCAGTCAAGCGAGGGCGGGGCTACCCGATCTTCTACTCCGATCGCTTGTTATTATATGACCAGGCCTCGTTTAGATGTCTACACCGACATCAGCAGGTGCAGGAATTCAGGCAAACAACATCCACCTTCCTTTTCCCCGCTCCACAGAAAGAAATAATAACCGAAAAAACTATCGAGGAGCCAAATTGACCACCAGACGACCCATCGACGCCACCACCACCAAACGTCAAATCAAGCTTCTCGATTTCCAAAATAATTCTGTCGCAAAATCGGAGACATTTCCCCAAAAATCTATCGCATCGCTTGAACCCGGAGGAACCCCTCTCGCCTCCCAATCTGCTAAAAGAGCACACCTGCTACAAACGTTACAACTGAAACATTTGAAACAACTGAAACAACTGAAACATTTGAAACAAGTGCGACAAGTGCGACAAGTGCGACAAACAGCCAGCAGCATTCTAAAAAGGAGTGAGCATGTTCAACCCTCCCATCGTCACATCAAAATGTCCCATATGCAAAAATCGTCAGCATATAGTACAATGAACACTAATTCAAAAATAGCATCATTGAGTGAGGTAATAACCATGCATCGTCGTGCTCCAGGCTTTCACCCAGGATTGATGACCGACATGTACCATCCAGATTCAGCCTATGTCAGTTGGCTTACAGGCCTTAATGGGCTTACCTGCTCGTCGCTGGACTGGAGGCCGCTATGGAATTTGTCCAGGCCTTTCGTTATACTCCCGACGAGATCAAATTCCTCTCGCATATCCGTGACTATGACTCTGCCTTTCTCGATGAACTCGCTTCCCTCCGTTTCACAGGTGAAATCTTAGCCTTACCCGAAGGTTCCATTGCCTTTCCAAACGAGCCTCTCATGCGAGTAACAGCGCCGTTCCGCGAGGCAATATTGCTAGAAGCCGGTTTGCTTCAGGCTGTTAACCTCGCTACGCTTATTGCGACAAAAGCATCACGCATCGTCTACGCGGCGCAAAAAGGTCGACTACGTCGGGTCGCAGAGTTTGCCTTCAGGCGTGCCCAGGAACCCCTGACGGTTGCACGCTCCTCCTATATCGGTGGCTGCGCCAGTACATCTCTACTCTTAGCCGCTTACGAGTATCGCTTACCCGCAACGGGAACGGTACCACATGCTCTCATCGAACTCTTCCCCACGGAAGAAGAAGCATTCGAGGCCATCGCGAACGCCTATAATCGCTATACCTTGCTGCTCGACACCTACAATCCGCGCAACGCCATCCAGACAGCGATAGAGGTAGCCCTCCGCACACAGGAGACATTGGGACACACCCTTGCAGCCGTACGCCTGGATAGTGGTGATATTGTCGCCGATAGCATCTACATCCGCGACAAATTAGACAGGGCCGGACTATCAAGTGTGCGCATCCTTGCAAGCGGCGACCTCGACGAATGGAAAATCACGGAACTCCTGGAAGCGGGAGCCGCCATCGATTCGTTTGGCGTAGGAACCGCCTTAGGCAGCGGTTCAGGCTCACCCGAACTCGGCATACCCGGTGGAGCGCTCGGTGCAGTCTACAAAGAAGTCTGGTATGTAGATGAGACCGGGACAGAGTTTCCGAAAGTAAAAATCGCCGGCTCTAAATCGACCTTTCCCGGTAAAAAAGAAATTTATCGCCATCCACAATGGGAAGAGGATGTTATTCAACTAGCGCATGAACCACGCCCAGAGAACTATCATCGCCTCTTCCGACCCGTCATGCGCAATGGTGAGATGATCCCTGGCAGTCTCCCCCCTCTCTCCGAAGTCCGCGAGCTTGCCCAACAAAACTTAGAAATGTTACCAGCCCGCTATCGAGCGCTCATCGTTGAAGAGCCATACCCCGTCCGCTTCAGCGAAGGTCTACAAGCGCTTCGTATACAGGCATCTCAGCTCGTCAATAAACCAGTTCAAGAATAAGAATCAATTCTATTATCTTATTACTTGAACTTTCTAAGAAAAAATCCTCATTAAATTAAAATGAGCTTAGCATTTCTATTGTTGACTTGTCTCTCGCATTTCTATGAGTTATCCTGAGCACAGAATTATACACAGCATACAAATATGTTGTCACATAGTTCAGTTTAGTTATATACCAAAGGGAGTAATACTATGACCGTTTTTCAAAACTTTGGCCAGGCAGTAATAAGTGCTTTAGGTCATGCACTTGACCTTCTGCTTGTATTCATACCTCTATTGCTTGGCTTCCTGCTCATCCTGCTCGTTGGCTACCTCATCGCGGCCGCGCTCGGCAGAGCAGTGACATTCCTGTTGCGCAAGATTGGATTTGACAATTTAGCGAACAGGATTGGTCTCACACGGCTGGAACAGCGCATGGGTGTTCGCTTAGACCCCGCTGATGTGCTGGGCAAGATCGTGTTCTGGTTCATTTTGCTGGTATTCCTTGTACCAGCAACAAACGCCCTCGGCTTGACGGCAGTGAGTGGTATTCTGAACGCGATGATTGCCTACATTCCAAATGTGTTTGTCGCCATCCTTGTCCTGTTCCTGGGTACCCTGGCAGCCAACTTCGTCGCTGACATCGTTCGTGGTACTACGGCCACCGCCAATGTAGGCAACCCCAACATTTTTGCGAACATTGCTCGTTACGCTATTCTGGGCTTTGCCGCGCTCATCGCTCTTGAGCAGTTGCAAATCGCACCAGCTCTGCTGAACATTCTGTTCACGGCCATCGTTGGTGCTGCCGCCATCGCTTTCGGCCTGGCCTTTGGCCTGGGCGGTCAGGATGCCGCGCGCCGCTGGCTCGCTCGCACTGAGGGTACAGTCGCCAGTGCTGCTTCACAGATTCAGGCGCAGCAGAGCGTGAGCCAGGCTCGCGCTCAGCAGATGAATGATGCTTATCAGCAGCCACAGTACGATCAAGCGGCCCAACAGCCATTCAATCAACCAGCCCAGCAGCCTTACAATCAACCAGTTCAACAGCCCTACAACCAACCGGCTCAACAGCCCTACAACCAACCAGCTACACAACCATACGATCAACCAGCCACACAACCATATACTGACCAACCGGCCTATGACCAGGCCAAGCAGTCGCCACGTAAACGTCCACCAACTCGCTAGGCTGTTCTCACCACGCGTTTAATCCAGAACTGGAACGCATAAAGAGGAGAAGGAGGACGCAGAACTTGATTGTTCCGCGTCCTCCTTCATTTTGAAATAAAACAGCCCATCAAACGGCTCTGTCCTGTGAACTGCTGTTGAACCCGATCCGATCATCATTGTTCTCAAAAGTACAACTCATGCGTTACAATAGACAACAGCAAAACTTTGCAATCGTTTACGAAAGCGCAACACACGATGGAGAGTGTCACACAACACGATACCAGTAACAACAATGAGCCTGATAAAGTGAATACTGGCCTCGACCAAAAAGAAGAAAATCAAACGCGGCAACCAGCTGTATCTACGACATCCGCAACCATCATCTGGACACCGCGCTTCATAGTGCTCTTTGCTCTGGCCTTGGTGATTGGACTCAGCGTCGATAGCCTTCTGACCCAGGTATGGTCCAGTCGTCTCATTCAAGCGCCATGGATCCTCTTGTTTCATTTACTATTGCTTTTTACCTGTCTGATAGCCACTACTATCATTTCACGCTCCAGGTGGATACGCATGGGAGGTGTTTTTGCCTCTATATGGATCATTTTCACAGCTATCAATAGTTTTTTACCCCTTTTTGTGCCCATTGCCACGCTCGCCCTGGGCTCACCCATCCCATCCCTGTTAAATGCCACCATTTCCAGCGCGCTCTTCGGTGCCTCCATTTGCCTCTCCAGCGAACACACCTTGCTTACAAAGTGGGATATCTGGTTCTTCAGGCTCGCACTCATTGGCAGTACCTGCGCCATTCTACTCATCTACTTCATCACGCCCGCAGTAAGCCGTTCTCTCAACGTGTTTGAAAGCGATGTAGCGGCATTAGCCCTTGTCCTCAGCCTTCTCGTGTGGTGGGCTCGTCCCTCGTGCTGGAAAGTACAACCCGGCCCGACACTTCTTTTCGGCCTTGTACCCGCTATTGAACTCCTGCTCTCAATTCCCAGTATCGGCAAAGGCACCACAAACTTTTTCCTCACACAGGTATCCCTGCTCTGCTTCCTCCTCGGCTTCATTCGACTCTTACAGGGCGCATTACGGCGCTGACCGCCGCGTGCTAATTCTTTATTCCTCTCCCTCCAGGAGCCCATCGACCATCCGTAGCTTCCTATCCGCCATTGCCGCGATCCCCGTATCATGCGTTACCACGACAAGCGTACAACCATGTTCCCTGCAAAGTGTATCCAGCAGTTTCATTACCTGCTTTCCCGACACAGAGTCCAGGCTTCCCGTCGGCTCATCGGCCAGCAAGAGCGGAGGAGAGGCTATCAATGCACGGGCAATGGCTACCCGCTGCTGCTCACCACCAGACAATTGATCCGGGTAGTGATTCTCCCTTGCCGCAAGCCCAACCTCCCCTAGCAGTGAAGAGGCCCGTTTCCGCAGCATCTTGCGAGCGCAATAGGGTAACAGAGGTAGCATTACATTTTCTAAAGCAGTGAGTGTGGGTAACATGGAAAACTGCTGAAATACCAGGCCTACTCGCTCTCTACGGAATTGCGCCAGTACTGCCCCCCGCAATTCCCGCGTGGATAAACAATCTCCTATACGAACATTGCCACGTTGTGGCCACTCCAGCGCAGCGCAAAGTTGCAAAAGCGTTGATTTTCCCGCCCCCGATGGCCCCACGATAGCCACATGCTCACCTTGCCTCACCACCATATCCACACCACGTAAAACAGCAACCTCACCCGACCTCGTGCTATAACCGAAGTGGACCTGGGAACAGATGATCATCTCCATCAATAAACCCTCTTTGTCTCTTGCCAGGCAGGACCCATCGTCGCCATACTCACCAACACCACACCAACAAGCGGCCCACCCACAAACATAGCTCCAGCGACAAACGGCGCAGGCAACACCCCGCCTATGCTTGAAGCTGCCACAGCCAGCAATACCCCCACTTCACCACTGAAAAACGCGGGTCTCCAGCCATCCCACAGCAGGCGCCAAAGTACAGCGCGCCGCTCCCAGCCTACCTTCGACAATAACGACAGTTCTGCCCTCCTCCCCTGTAACAGCAGCGTCATACACAATCCTACGGTCATTTGTGCCGCCAATAGCATAAGCAACAATAAAATAACTTGTGGAGCCCCCAATACCTCGCGTACCTGCTCCCCTAACACTGTAACCACAAGTTCATGATTAAAACCAATCAGTAATAAGGTATCAGAAGCGATAAGAAATACCGCCGCGCTTATCGCAATACTACAAGCAAACATTGGCAACACACCAACAAGAGAGCCCCTTCTCTTATAAAAACGGGATGTCCACTGCTTCCTGGCTCCCGTTGACCTAAAACATGCAATACTCGCAAGCGTACAACAGTAAATAATCACCCCCATGCTCAGTAGCAGCGCTACTGTCCCTGATGGAAGATGGCTGTGCCTTAAAGTTGTCGATAACATCATCCAGGTGACGGCCAGCGCGTATCCTGGAAAGCATAAAAGTAATGCTTCAAAAACGAAGAGGCAAAACAAATGCTTGCTCTGCCAGCCTAACTGTTGCAGTAAAAGTGCCTCTTTTCGACGCCCACTTCCAACCAGTACAGCAGCAGCTCCGATAGCCAGGACGCTGACAAAAGTGCAGAGCGCAAGCAATAGTTCTTGCATCACATCAACTCCCTGCACGAGCTGCACAGCTACACCTACGACCCTCCAGGATGATCGCAAGGCGTGGCCAGCATAAGGGGACGAAGATACTATCGCAACCTCACGTACTGACGAACCATCGAGGATATCGACATGCAGGCCTGTCTGAGAAGTAATAGCGGCGGCCGTGGCCTGCAAAAGTGCTAAACTACGCTGGTTATATTGTTCAACTCCTTGTAACCGTACATACAGACCGCTGAAGCAGTTGCTCCCGATGAGCGAACAGGCCCGCTCAAGCGAGATGAAATGCACGGCGCCAGCGAGCAAAGGCTGGTGCTCAGGTTGGTATAGCGGCATGAGACGGGGTGGTATTCCCCCTGCATCCTCATTCCCCCCATCAAAGACTCCATGTGCTGCCATCTGCGTCCTGTAGAGTGAGCCCTGCATATCTTCACCAAGAGACAGAACAGATACCTGCCCGGCAGCAAGCTGTTGCGGCGAACCACTGTAGCGTGTATGCGAATAGCGCAGAAGTTGTACGCTGTCTACCTGGTACCTTATCGTTCCCTGTCGAACTGGCAGCGGCGTCCAGCAATCAGCTCGTTGTAAGCACGCCGGCAACATGGCAAAGTCACCAAGTAGTCTGTCGATGTGCAACGTGAAATGCGCAGGTGCAGTGGGAGCAATACCTTCTAACAGAACCTTCGAGAGCAGCGCCCGTTGCTCGGTTGGCACGCCAATCACCTCCTGCGCAGCCTGAACCTGCAGTGAGTAAACAACCGGTGTTCTACCGTCTTTCGCAGTCACATACACAAGTGGAGGACGCATCACCGAAATCCCGGTAGTGAGATGAGCCAGATCGGTAACATCGACATAGCGCACAATAGTACCCTCTGCATTTTCTTGTCCCTGCCAGGTTGCAGCAACACGGTAAATTCCCCTGGCTGGCAACTCCACCGGTAACTGCACGGCAATACTCTGCCAGCCAGCATTGGCAATAGGTGCTACCAGCGCCACGTGAGATAGTGAACGAATACTGGAGACCTGTTGGGCGCTTATTCCACCATAGCTCTCCAGCATACTTTGAGGATCAATCCAATCAGCGCTCCGCTCTGGCTGGCTTACCGCGAACTCCGGGCGAACCAACAAATCATATGGGCCGCGCCAGCTTTGCGCGATCTTCTGCTGTGTGAGAGAGCTGGAAATATCATGAAACGTGCCCACAACTTGCACTGTACCCACAAACAGCAAGAATGCGACAGTAATCGGCAGAAATTGACCATTATGGCGCTGCATACTCCGGTGCGCTAGTAGCACCATTGCTTGAGCAACCGCGACCAACCTGGACCTGTAATGATCTTCCTTGCCGCCTCTTGTTAGTTTGGCAAATTCGTTCATGGCACCACTGGTGGAGGGCTGGGCAAATTTTTCTCATGTATACGCTCACGCAGAGACACAGGTGTCACGATCATGCGGCTGTACCTGGCGCTATCCACCTGTCCTATCAACACAAAGGGACGGGTCATCCCCGGCAACACATCCTCCGCCGTTCCCTGTGCCTGGCCTATCACGTTGCCAGCGCTATTGTAGAAAGTGGCGCTGAGTGTCACATCGAAAGGATAGCGATCTTTGCCCGTATTCTGTACTGTGCCATCCACTTCCGCCTGTGTATCCAGCATAATAATGCGCGAAGAAAGTACGTGAAACAATGTTAACCGCGGATCAGCCTGTTGAGCCTGTTGCTGGCCGCCACACCCTGCCAGCAACAGTAGAAAGAAGGAAATTGTGAGCATCACCCGTAGGGGCGGGAGCGGCATAGAGATGGGTGGAGCCCCTCGTGTCCTCTTCTGTCTCCCTAACAGATCAATCATATGCAACTCCCTCTCTGGAAGAGTGTAGTTCTTTGGAAACGGCTCTCCGCCGGGGCAGGTAGGCCGACAGTACCCATTATTTCTGGAGCGATGAAAAAGCCAGGTTGAGCGACATCACTGACTGCGCCCGTAGCACACTCACCCGGTCCCGACAGCGCCAGTAGTGTCTGTTTGCTTGTGCCCTGACCCGTGCTGCCCATTCCATAGAAATTGTCAGCATCTGTATGATTCGCCTGTGCCTGGCTCGTGGTGAGCGCTATTAGCGTATCATGCAGCAGCCCTCTATCTCTCAACCAGCTCACGAGTTGCCCAAAAGTTTGATCAGCCTGAAGTAATGCCTGCTGGTAATCGTCCCCCTGCGCATCGGGACTCGAGTTCCATGCATTCACGGGCAAAGGCGCTAACTCTGCGTAGAGCAGAAAACCACTCTCCTGCTGGGAGCCAGCAAGCACGTCGTCCTGCATTTGCGATAGCCAGCGAGCTGCGTCAAAAGATCTGGAGCGCTGCAATACATCGAGGTTTCGCGTCGTCGCATCACTGAGTAAATAATCTCCTCCGGCCACGACGCTTGTCTGCATTCCATAACCCTTTGCCACGTCGAAGATAGATTCCTGTCCAAATAGATGAGTGTTGCGATCGCCCGTAAACCAGTATGTCGTATCGATATTGTCTGGTAATCCCCAGGCTACCGGGTGCGGCCATGGGTCATACGTCGCCCATGCGGGATAGGTGCCCGTAAGCAGCGCATACTGGTCGAGTGGCCTCCATCCATAGGGCTGCCATATCGAACGAGCCACGTTAGCATGTCGCAAGAACGCCCGCAGATTCCATGTCTGGTTGAGTAACAGTGGATCATCAAGCAGCGAGGCGGCATAGAAACCGCGTAAATCAATCAGTATGACGTTTCTTGCCTGCCCTGTTCCAATAAAACGCCTACCAGGAGTAGCGATAGACGTGAGGGATAATACCATGCCGGAGCGATTGCTCATCAGGCCGATCCGGGGAAAGACGCGCTCTGCATAGTAGTGACCATCCCCGGTAACGTAGTATCTGCTGGCGACAATGGTATAGTTCCCCGTTGCAAGATGGGTAAACTGATAGTTGCCCTGCGCGTCAGTCACCGTATGCAAAGCTAAACTGCTGCGCCGCCCCGTCGTTACTGGAAGGTCTATCCAGACTACTGCCCCTGGCACAGATCTGCCCGTTTGTGCATCGATCACCCTACCACCGAGTGTATAACCACCTTTGCGAAATTGAAATCCCGGCACAAGTGCTTGCTGGACAGTAATATCCGGGTCATCCCGTTCAGGATCATTGACATCACCCACTACAGGCCTGAAAGGAGACAATCGCACTACCTGCGTGGAATGGTGAGTAACTTCGTGTCGAGGTTGCAACAGGGTATAGGCTATACTGACCACAAGCAGCGTAACCGTCAAGAGACAAAACCATACTACCCAGGCTCGATTCCTGCTTCTCGCTGTTGTAACCGCTCTTGAGCCATTCTTCTTACGATTATCCATGAGTCATAGTCCAATCGCAAAGAGTCCCTGGTCTCCCAGTGACGCCTGGTAAAGTACACCCTGCGCTACAATGGGAGCCGCACGCAGCTCCCCCAGTTTCCAGGCGGAGAGCCGTCGGCGATCTTTTGCGTCGAGCACCATACAATCTCCGCTCTGTGTATCCACGATAACCCAATCTTGTTCCGCCCCTTCTACCACAACTGGAGCGCTCGTAATGGCGCTTCCCATGGGCATACGCCAGACCAGCCTACCTGTTTTCGCGTCGAGTGCGTATAGATAGCCATCAAATCCCCCTAGAATGAGCATTCCCAGTCGTCGCGAAAGAGCGGGAGACGATTCAGAGCCACCCGCAATCCGATAGTCCCAGCGCAATCTCCCCGTATGGCTATCAAGTGCCACGACACGCCCGGACCACGTAACGATATAAACGATGCCTAGCGCACCATCAAGCATTGGCCCGCCGGTAATACGCTCACGCAAGGTCATTTCCCATACTTTCCGCCCGGTGCGCAAGTTGAGCGCATTAAATTCGTTCGCAGCCCCCAGCGCAACATAGATCATACCGTCCGCTACCACCGGTATTGTGCGAGTGGGCCAGAACTCTGCCAATGCATCCTCGGAATGAAACGCCCAGTATTCTTCACCTGTTAGCGCATCCAAGCAGTAAAGCGAATTGGCTCCGCTGCTTACCAGCAGTACGCGCCCGACAACTAGCGGAGCAGCTCGTACAGCTCCCACCGTATCAAAGCGCCAGCGTTCATGCCCATTGCTGGCATCCAGGGCAGCAAAATAGTGTCCCGCAACAGCCAAATAAGCCAGCCCATGTGCCAGTGCCAACCCACTTGACGTCAACTCGCCACCCACAGCTAAGCGCCACTGCTCACTTCCATCCTGAGCGTTAAGCACATGCAGATACCCATCCGAGGCAAGCAGGTAGATATGCTCGTTGGCCACAAGCGGTGCGCCCAGCAAAGGGGTACCGAGGGAATGAAACCAGAGGGGAGCCGCAGCCCGTGTATTACAGCACGATGGTAGTGTCACAGTTCGTGTCCCGACACTATCATGCCCTGCTAGTGTCCAATCCCTACTATCGAAACGCAGATCAGCCGGCGTCGGTGCTGGAGCGTCATGAAAATGGATTTGCGAGTGCGCCAGCACAGGTTCTCCACCCGCCAAAACAGGTGTCGGCGCTGTATGGTCAACAACAGGCTGGCTAAACTGTGCCGTACTACAAGCAGAAAGCGTGACCAACAATAGGGCAAGCGATAAGATTCTTAATTTCTCAAGAGAACGCATACATCGTCCCATCAAGGCTTCCAACATAGATATGACCATACGCCAATGCCGCAGAACTCCTCACTTCCCCCGTGACATACCGCCAAGCGGGGCGTCCACTATGTGTATCGAGGGCATAAAAATTGCCATCTCCCGAGCCGACATAGACGAAACCAGCAGCTACAATCGGCGTCGCCAGCACCTGCGCACCCGTCGCATACCGCCATACCAGGCGGCCTTTCATGGCGTCAATACACAGAATCGAGCCGCGATAGTCCCCAACATAGAGCCGTCCATCACTCAATGCCATACTACCGCCCACTCCATCTACCACCGATTGACTGTGAGCTGTATTGAGCGCGTAATACCAGCGCAGTCGACCGTTGGCACGATTGAGAGCAAAAATAGTACCATGCCATGTCGCGATATAGACAGTGTCAGCTTCCGCCAGCGCTGTACTAGTAATTCGATCATTGGTATCAAAGGACCAGCGGATATGGCCGTTCGCCAGGTCCAGTGCCCAGAATTGTGTCCCAGTTCCTAGGCCGATGTAAACTGTATCCCCCAGCAATGTTGGTGACCCGCTCGATGGCCACGCACTCACACCACGATGAAATTTCCATGCAAGTTGCCCATTCGTTGCTTCAAGCGCCCATACTGTGGTACGCGATGCAAGCAGTACACGCCTGCCCGATACCATCGGAGGAGCCTGTATCTTCTCATGTGTTTCAAACGCCCAGTAAACCTGCCCAGTATAAGCGTTCAGAGCCTCTAACGAGCTGCTATGCACAGACACAAAAATCACCCGCCCCTCTAGTGCTGGCGTCGCATCAGTTAAATAATCACCCAGGGGGATATGCCAAGCCAGTGCGCCAGTATTTTCTTTCAGCGCGTACAAATAACCATCTGTGCTTGCAATGAACAACATACCCAATCCAGCCACCGCTGACGAAAAGATCGGCCCGATCTTTTTTGACCAGAGCAAATTCCCGCGCATCCTATGAGCAATTCTCTGGCCTTCAAAGCCTGTATGTCCTGCATCGTAACCAAATATCGGCCATACATCGATGCTGGTACCGCTCAATAGCTTCGCATCGACGACGCGTCGTGCATGGGTATTCGTCGTCTGGTTCGCCTGCGATGCTGCAATAGAACTACAGGCCGCAAGCATCATCGCCCCACAGAGCAGTGGCAAGAGCAGTTTCCGCTGCAATGACTTCACCTCTCAAAAAAATAGTGACCTGCTCACAATAAACGGTGCCAGTATGCTAAATTCTTGAAGCATTCGTAAGTGTCCGCAGAATCCACCAATCATTCACGGCATGCTCGTTTAATTCAGAGATGGGAGAACCCTGCACGATTGACAAGAATTAGAGAGGATGTTCATTGATGGTGTCCCTTTTACAGCGTAAAACCTATTTCATCATACTCGTCAGTATTCTTGGATTGTCATTATTTACCGCGTGCGGGAGCAATACCGCTCCCAGCACCAGTACTAGCAGTAGTACGCCCGCTTTGACCTCTCCAGCCTCGACGCAACCAGCCCTTTCACCGAAAACGGCTACCGTCACAACTGTTAGCAAATTCATTACCTTCGTCGGTCAGCCCAAAGCAAAGATGCTGGCGGGAACAACCTTCGAGGTCGTGGGCCAGGTAAAAAATGGCGATACCAAACAGCACGATATCTATCTGCAGGCAACGCTGCTGGATGCCTCAGGAACGAAAATCGCCACGACAACTATCGAGAATGTCGATAACATTGCTGCAGGAGCGACAGAAACTTTCACCATCCAGGGAACGACAACACAACCAACTTGGGCGCAGATACGAGTAACTATCATCAAAGTTACCGAGAACATTGGAGGTTCAGGATCGGATTAATTACAGGTAAGCAAGCAATATTGTAGTACCGAAAACTAAAGGAGGAATTGCGTGCAAGATTCCATTAACCGCTGGTTGCACACACGTAGATACTCGATCATAGCTTCATTAGCCATTTTGGTCTTACTTGTTTCATCAATCGTCATTATCCCTCGCAGCATCTCAATTTACGCACAGTCTGCACATGGCAGCGGTGGCCCCAACTCACATTATGTCCCTTCCACTGCTTTTGGCGATACCGACGACCTTCCGAATGGTTCCATAAAAACCAAAAGATTCGGCCTGGCGGCAGGAAACGCCTCTATCACTGGGGTAGTCAAGGATGCCAGTACAGGCAGTCCTGTTGCCAATGCTCAAGTTGGTATCAGTGCTGGTCAAGTAGGATCGACCGCGCAATATACTACCACTGGCAGCGATGGCAGCTATAGCTTTAGCGGCATCGCCTCCGGCACATATAATCTTTCAGCCTGGCGCTACACAATCAACGGGACACAACCCATGTATAAAGACGCCCAGCAGGTAGGCATCAATGTCAGCAGTAGCCAGGCGGCCAATTTCAACTTGACGCCCGTTGCCGTACCTGGCTCACGCTCTGTTCCAGCAGGACGAGCGAAGAACCTCATTATCGCTGACTACGATGAAACATACCACGAGTCGTGGTTCTCTGATGCCCAATCCATGGTGAATAATTCGCCCGCGACCCATCAGCTGGCCCAAAATGGCGTCCTGGCTACAGAAACATGGACCCAATATGGCTGGTCACCCATCGATCACTACCAGATTGCTGTCGGATCTTATCCCGCCTGGCGTACACCCGATGCGCCGGGAAAAGTCTGGGGGCAACCTGATGGGCTCGATACGAATATATGGTACGGTGGCACCGAACAGTTTGGGCAGGAATCAATCTTTGATGTAGCTAAAAGCTACGGCATGAACACAGCGGTTATCGGCGGCAACGACTACCCCACAGGCCACATCACCGACTCAAACGTCGACCAGATCACACTTGGGCAAAATATCAAGGGTGTTCCCACCCAGTGGGTGACCGAGGTTGAAAACTTTATCACAGCCCACGCCTCCAACCCCAATGGCTTTTTGATCTATATGCCGATCACTGAAGCTGAAGGACGCTCCGTCGAGAGCACCAGCCCGGACGATTCGAGTTCGCAAGGACTCTATCAACAGGCTAGCAGTTGGGACGATCAGGCCTTTGGCCAGCTACGAACATGGCTACAGCAAAACAACTATACCGGCAACATGGCCGTATCCATTACCGCGGATGAGGCGCAGAACGATCATACAAGCTTTGACAATTTCTACGGACTCGGTAGTACTGGTCAGGGTACCACGCGCCACGTACCATTTGTTTTTTCAGGCCCTGGCATTGTCAGTGGACAAACGTATAGCACGAATATGGGTATCGATGACATGAGCGTGAACTATATGTTCGCGCTCGGCTTGCCCGCGCCCGTCGATAGCCGTGGGCATATCATCACCAGTTTCTTCACTTCAGGTAGCAATCCCACTCCTACTTCTACAGCCTCAGGCACGCCAACATCTACCATTACACCCACGTCCACTGCTACCGTCACCAGCACGGCGACTGCAACGCCAACCAATCCACCCACTGCTACATCAACGCCACCTCAAGGGTCAAACCTGGTCCAGAATAGTGGCTTTGAGGCCAGTAGTAATACATGGGTTTATAGAGGCGCAAATCACCCGCGCCGTTCTACGACTCAGGCACATAGCGGATCATACTCATTGAAGCTGGGATCTAATAGCGGCCAACAGGGCGACTCAACTACGTATCAGCCAGTGACAATCCCAGGCCGCGCGAAATCTGCCAACTTGACGTTCTACTACTGGCCAGCCAGCAATGACTCGAGCACCTACGCCTGGCAAGAGGCAGACATCGTCAACAGCAGCGGGACGATAATACAGCAGCTTTTCAGGAATACCACCAATGACCGGTCCTGGATTCAAATGAATTTTGACCTCTCATCCTACGCAGGCCAAACCATTGGCATCCAGTTCCTGGATCACGAGAACGCTAACGGAGGAGCCTACTACAACTATATGTACGTCGACGATGTTTCGTTGACCGCCCGCTAACGCCATACAAACCTTTTTGGTAACTGCTCAGGTCTGCTCACCGCAAGAGCTTATGCGGAAACCGGGGTGGAATGCTCTCCTCTTGAGGGTCTCTCCTCACTGATCAATCCTGGAGGAGACCACCATGATAGAGCAGTTCATAGACAACTTCGTCTGCAAGAGCGATGTCTTCTCTGCCCTGAAACGAGCGAACGTCCCCCGTATTCTGATCGACATAACGCAGCGATCCTTCTTGATGCTCGAAGCCGCCTAAGAATCTTCCCTCTGTGTACAGACGCGAGAGGCTTTTCATAATCATCTGGCCTGCTTGGGAAGAAGTGATGGTGTCTGGTCTTGTGATCACGCCGAAATAGTTCATGCCCCAGATAGGTTTCATCTGATAATACACAATTTCTTGTCCAATGAAATCGCTTTCCCCAAGATAACTGTCGTGATAGGCCCAATCGCCTTCCGTCAATTGCAAATCTTTTGAGCCTAAGCGATAGGGAAGAAGCTTTCTGCTCCCTCCAACATAGGTGCTTTGTTTTGCCCGGACGATAAATTGCTCCAATGTTTCCTGTGGGAAGCTTTCCATTGCATACGCTCCTTTTTTCTGGATCAGCACCATAAGCTCATCATTTAATAACAGCTCAGATTCGCTCAAATGAGGGAAGGACGGGATGACCACACAGGGTGGCTTGCAAAGACGACAACAAAGGCAGACCTTGTTTGCGCAGCGTGGACAAGTAGCCGCGAATGCGAGCAAAGGCTTGAGCGAAAGCCTTGCTGCGGAAGCAGCCGGAGACTTTTTGCTGCACCTTGACCATGCGAAGATCTCTCTCGGCCAGATTATTGTCAAAATCTACCCGCAGATCCGAGAGGCAAGGTGAGGACGGCTTTCTGCTGTTTGCGCAAGCGATTGAGCAGATTGCGCGCGTCACTTTGTTTGCAGCGACCCCGTTTCCCAGGGGGAGCCGTGGCCCGAGGGTACGCCTGATCCCCTTCATCGAGCAGACGGAGGAACTGCGCTTCCCAATCCACGACTTCCAGCGGGTCAAGCCAGTGCTTTCCTTGCTCGCGCGCCTGCTCTGTCGCCTCTTTCATATCCAGCAGGAGGGTTTTGAGGTCTGCAGCCCATTGGATGCCTTGCTCTGCGAGAAACACGAGGTCGCGCAGCAGATGCACGATGCAAACGGCATGCTCACAGTCGTACAAGAAGTACGATCCCCATCCGTCGTGAACCGAGATGCCGGTGAACTGGGGCAAAATCCCGATGGCTTCCAATGCGGCCTGACCGCGGCTCGCATCGACGTGATAGTGGGTGAGGGTCGGCGTGCAGGTCACATGCATCCAGTGCCGTTTGCCTACCACATCCAGCCCGGTTTCATCTTGATGGATGACCTCCGCTTGTTTCAACGCCTCGGTGATCTGCTGCTCCACCGGGGCCAACTGTCCCGCACACCGCGTGATCAGGTCACAGACCGTGCCTTCACTCATCTGGACTCCCAGCAGGTCCCGCATCACCTCACAGGTACGGGCCAGTGGCAGCAATTGCTGTTGGACCAGGTACACAGCGGTCGCTCCCACATGGGGTCCATATTGGATGGGAGCCTGGACTCCGGCTGGAAATGCCGCGATGGTGATCTGCTGGCAGTGGGGGCACTGTTTCTGCTCGGCCCGATATTCCTGCACCACCACACGAGGCGCAGGCCTATCCACGACCTGACGCCGCTCTCTGCCACATGTTGCCACCGCGTGCAGGTCGTACCGGCAACCCTCACACTCTTCTACTGGCAACTCGATGATCTCATCTGGCGTGGACGAGAACTGCAAGCTCGATCCCAGGTGTCCTGGTTGCCCTCCCGATTTCTTCTCGCTCTTGTGGCGCAAGCTTTGCGGTTTGCGCACAAACCGATCCGTGGAGGGCGGCAGGTGGCTATTGTGGCTATCTTTCGCGAGCTGGTCTCGCAACGCTTTCATTTGCTCGCTCAAGCTGCTCATCTGCTCCTCGTGGTGCTGGATCACGGCGTTCTGTTCCGCGAGCAATGCTTGTTGCTGCTGGATAAGTTCGTCTCGCTGCGCCAGTCGTTCCCGCAGCATCTTATTCTCTTCTCGCAGCCAGACCAGTTCTTCTTCGATCGTCATGCCCGTACTTTCCTGGGTTTGACACCGTTTGGCAAGTCCCCAGCGAACCTGGGCAGTTACCTCCCCTACTAGAAACGTCTCCTTCACATTCACCGGTCGCGCCTCTCCCTGCCGGTTCACCCAGACCGTTGTGTACCCGAGCTCAGTGGCCGGTACAATATCGTACTTGAAACCAAAGCCAGCATGCCAGATCTCTGACTTCGGCAGGCTCAGCCGCTCGCGCGCCAGATGAAAACCTTTGTGACTTGGTTTGTACGCTCCTGCCTGCTGGGCCGTAACGATTTCATCAAACTTCACACCTATCGTCTTTTCTGTCTCCCTGATAATGTCATCATCCGTATTGGTAATCAAGACCACACAATAGCGTTACCTTTTGCAATAATATCATGCTCCTCCTCGTATTCGATGTCTCGCAGCGTTCGGTTCTTATACATTTTTCCAACTCCTGTTGGCTCTTTAATCCGCCTCTGCACGCCTATTCGCATGGCATGGCAGTTAATAGCGCCCCAGGTTCTATTGGGAAACGCTCGCATAATGTCTAAAGTCGTCGTCGTTGGGTAGAGTTCGGCAAGCAGTAAATCATCTTCCTCACTCCAGTTGGTTGTATGGGTAAAGTCGCGGCGTATGTTGTAGGTGATATCGACTCCCCAATCTGCACGCTTCCAATGGATTTCCATTGAGAGATACGAGGGGGCCGGATGGTTCACAACAACTCGGTACACAAGGGAATTGACGAAAAGAAGCTGTTCCTCAAAGTGAAGCCTCTCCCACTTCTCTAAGAGGTCAGGTAACAATGTGTAAATTCGGTACTGTATCTTTTCGTCTGCAAGTTCCTGGCCGGGGGTAATTTCAAAGTCACGCTCAAACTTGGCAATCCTTTCTTCCAGTCCCTTGCATTTGTTCGCAAGATCAACTTTCATCTGTGCGGTTTTGGGAATGGTTCTGTCGGTCAGAATATCAAGGGTTTCCTCTCTGTCACTTCGCGCCTGGTTAATGAGTTTTTGAATTTGTTGGCGTCTGTTTATCTCCGCTTGTTCCTTCAAGGAAATTTGTTCTTCCCAATCGTCACACCCTGTCCAGTTGCGTAAATGGAAAAAAAGCCTCTCCTGAAACACAGGGTCTATATCCTCAACGGGAACGACTAACCCATGTGCATACTGCAACCCTCTATACTGCATGGCTTTGTAACAGGGGACTCCCGCGCTATACATCGCGTAAAACGGCCAGCCCTTTTCATTCTCAAGCCGCTTTTTCAAAAGCCCGTCTACTTTCCCGTAGCGGGTCACTCGTTCGGGCTTTACGCGGTTGCCTCGTAAATCATGCGTGCTTATTTTTTTGAAAATGAGCCAGAAGATGTCTTCGGGAAGAATACCGGGGTGGTTGCTTTCCACAATCTCACCCTCAATCGGTATCCACCAACCGATATTGGCAGGATTAGTCAAGATAGACTCAATGCCTGAGCGCGTTGGCTTGTAGCAACCTGCATACGGGCCGTCTTCGATCGGTTTGAGTTCAAACCGTGAGATGGTTTTCTTGTCAACCCAATCTTCAAACGCCGGGTAGAGGTAGGGCATGGCGTCAATTTCTTGACAGAGGTAGTGTATACTAAAATCAAGCTCAACAAACCGACGTGCCAGCCAGAGGGTCACTTCCGCATGGGGCGGGTAGACCATATACTTTTTCCGCTTCAGATCGGTTCGGTCTACAATGTAGCCGGGTGCGACAGGGCGGCTATCGTAGTAGCCTCTCGCGCTTGCCGCTTTCTTCCCTCCCCCTAAGACAATCTTCATCCATTCAAGGTGTCGCGCTGACTCCTGTGCCTCTAGCATAAACACTCGCTGGCAATAGTCGTCTTTGAAGTTAAAGTCCATGCGAAGTGTCGCAACCCACACATTATGTTCGTGGCATATCTTCATCAGACTGCCTGGGGTGATAAGCCAGGGGTCGCGGGTGAGGCGGTTGACATGCACCGCACCTATCCAGCCTAAACGCACGCCGCCTTCTCGCTCAATGAGCGATACCATGCGCGACATGCCGGGGCGTTCATAAATTTCCAAAGTTCCGCTCATGGCCTCATCATCGGCAATGATGGTGATGTTTCCCGTACAGCCTTTGGCGCGGAAATATTGGACAAACTGTTCTGTCTGCATCTCAAAACTGTGGATGTTGTTTTGCTGCTGCGCAAGGCTTGACTGTCTCACATAGATGATACCGTCTGCCTCTAAAGGAAATGCAAAATGGTGGTTATTGTTGTTGCTTGGTTGCTTGATTATCCTCATGCCGTATTCTCCGTAACGCCTGGGCGATAGTCTGTAACACTTCGTACAAGTTGACCCTATCTTGCGGTGACAACACAGGATCGTTGGAAACGTGAGATGGGGTGATGCCGCGTGGGGGCATTCCCACAGAGAAAGAGGCAGCTTGTTCGGGTTTGGGGTCTTCTGGCATGGTGTATGTATCGTAAAGAGGCGTGGTCAGAATTGGCAAGACGCAATGCTGCGCTTACCAGCGCATGAGGATACCCTACACCAATAGTATCACAAAAACCGCGCCGCAAACAAGCCATGCGCTCCCTCTCTGTCTCTGCTATCGTGTCCTCTTTATTCGCCTGCCTATTTCCATCCGATTGACAAACTCCCACGGATAAAGGGGAGCGCACTCACATTTGAAGCGAAAGAGCTTGACAAGGTAGGAGTTGTTGAAGTTGTAGACAAGCTCTAACGTGACTACAAGAACTTGATGCTCTTGGCAGAGCCGGATAAAGGCGTTAATCTTTGTCGTATCAGCGTTTGCAAACAGTTGGTAAAAATCAAAGAGCAAGATAGCCTGGAAGTTTTCTTGCTCAATGGCCCTACTTAGGGCGGTCAGATCATCCCCCGGATGCTGCGCGGCGTCTTGGGGAAATACAATGATGTGCTCCTGGCTCCATCCGAGCTGCTGCGCAAACGCAATAAATGCCTCTTTCTGGGTGATCCCTATTAGCTGATAGCTCACGTCCTGTACGCCGACTCTGGTATAGACAGCGACGTTTCCAGAGAGCGGCAAGCTTTCGCTCGGTAGGTGGTAAGTTATAGTCTGCATGGGGTTATTGCTCCTTTTCCTGCTCGCTCTTACCCCTTGCCTGTCTTTTCCGCCGCTTTCCTGCGTTGAGGCGCTTGATCTGCGCTGTGATATACTGGCGTTCCAGTTCCCATTGAGACCGGAAAAGTGCGGTGTGGGCGGGGTCTGTCAGATCATATATCATGTCAAGCGTGACGATTTGTACCTTATGCTCGGCGCATGTGTGCAGAAATGAGGCAATATCTCCACTTGCCAGATCACGGAAAAGCCTATACGTAGAGGACACAAACACGGAGTGTATTCTTTCCTGCTCTGGCTCCTGCTCGGCCTTTGTGATTGCGGTCAGCAGGTCGCTCAATGCGCCGCGCATGGCGAGTGGCTTTCGTGCGGAAACGCCAACATCTTCATAGACAATAATCTGCTCGTTTGGGTATCCCTGTTCGTTAGCAAGCTCAATAAGCGTTGCTGTCTGCCGCTGCGTGGTTTGCGTTCGTGCCTCTTGTGCCACTCGTGCGTAAATGGCTGCTCGCCCGCGCTGTGTTTGTACGTGGTTGGTCTGATCTTGTTGGGTCATGATAGTTTCCTCCAATGTGGTTAGTGTGTGCTTGCATCGGCAAGCACTTGATACGCTTTCACAACATGTGATCGAAACAGGCTGACAAGGGAGAGGTTTTGAAAGTCATAGACCATCTGAGGCATGACCACACATACCCCCTTATCAATACAAAGGTGTATAAAAGTGTTTACCTGTAGCTCAGTTGCGCCGGTAAACAAGCAGTCTTCTGTGCGAAGGAGAATGACATTGACGGCTCCCTCTCGTATGGCAGCAAGATGAGAGGTATATCCGCGCCTCTCAAGAAATGTGGCGACGGCTTGTTCTCCCTCATCGAGAAACACACTGATGTTTTCAGGACTAAACCCAAGTGCTAAGGCGTACTGTGTCAATTCCTCTACGCGGGCTGGCTGGCCTTCGGCCAGGGTTGTAACCCTGGCGTACATGGTAACCGTTCCCAGAAGAGGTAATTGCACATAGGACGCGGGAGTTCCTTTGGTGTGTCGTTTTGTCATGGGGTTTGCTCCCTATAGCGCAAAACGGCATGAGGTACTACGGATCGCGCTACAGGGACAAAAGAGGAAACTTGTTCGGGCATGATGCGGGTTTTGTAAAGAGGCGTGGTGAGGTGTGCGGGTGTGAGATTGTCAACGCCTGCGCTCTGAGGATACCTAGCCATATCATATGCTACTAACTGCCTCATGTGCAAGTCCTCTACCTTCTGCCTTTCATAATTTCCCGTCCGTAAAAATCGAGTTCCCATATCCGCTCAACCAGTATCGTATGTAGCCCAGTAAAAAAAAGCTGTAGCGGGTGACGATGCCGCGCCGCCCGTTCCACACATGCCAGGCATCAGCGTCATAAATCAATGCTTCCCGGCCTGGGACCACGATGGGTAACGGGTATGCTCTGCCTTGTGTCCCGCTATATCCCCCACAAATGAGCCAATTGATTTTTTTCTGCTTCAACCAGATATCAAGGATTAGGTTTTCAACCAGGGGTTCACAGGAAAGAAAATTCACTGGGGCCGGAAGATCGAGGACGTAGGGAATACGTTTCTCGGCCGCGCTCTGTGTGCCTACTGAAGTTCCTATCCACACATGATCCGGCCAGGTCTGTAACCATGATTGCGGTACGAGATTTCGTATGAACTTCGGGCGCTTTGTTAAAAGCTGCCAGTCTAAAAACGGCGTTTCTTCAATCAGTTGCCAGAGTCGTACCCTTGCCTCTGCTACCTGGGGGTGTGGCTCAAACACATCACTCAAACTCGCGCAAAATACCTTGAACCGCTTTCCTTGCGCTTGGGCTTCCTTATTCCACTGGCGCGGATTGTCATGTGTTTTTGTAAGGTGGCGGTTGGACTCATACAGACTTCCCCACACATCCATACCATGTCTATTCGCCCAACGAAGCGCGTAACAATCCCCGCATTCTTCCTCTGTCACCTTTTGACACGCTATCCACTCATTATGTGTCTTATCCGTCCAGCCAATTGTTGTTATGCTGCCCATAGGTATTACCCCTCCACGAGAATGAGGATGTGTATGTGGCTCAGATCGTCGGGAAGCAGCGAATTATCCGAAATACCAGCAATGGTTATCCTTTGCACGCTGGGAAGCTTTGAGAGAAGCTGGATCGCTGCAAGTCTAGGCTTGCCAGCCACAAGGCTTTTTATTTCCCTCTCATTGAGTTGGTAGACCCAGACTCCATGAATGGTTGCGCTAACTGTCGCGCTGCCTTGCTGCATGGCGGTAGAGTGTATGGTTATCTGGGTCGACCCGATTAGCTGATAGTGCGTATTCAGGTTGGTGAGTTTGATATGCACAAACCGTAACGCTGCCTCCTGTAACGATTGTGTATCATAGGCAGCCGCTTTGCACGTCTCTGAAACCATCACCTGTACACTTGCCGCTTCATCTCCGTACTTATGATTGGAGAAAACACTAGGGGTGCATTGTGGTGTGGTAAGGGTCTCTCCCGGGTGGAGTTGTGCGCTCAATGCGCCCTGTTCGCTCAGTAAAAGCATGGGGGTCAGTGCGCTAGTGGCGTGCTGAATGTCCCCTCTTGTCACATAGGTAAAGTCTCTTGCATCCTGGCCGTTGGCAAACGGAGCAAGGTTTTTGACAATCACTGAGGCAGCACAGCATGACCCGTTAATCGCATAGGCGGGTATATTTCCGCTTGTGCCTGGCTGGACTACATGAGCGGAAACAGGGACTTGTCCAAAGGTCGGCGGGTTCGTGGTTGGATCGGCGGCGGCGATGGTTGCCGTTTCGTCTGTCACGATTTGTACACCATTTCCCCCTGTGAATGTACTCCCTGCGCGTATGGTGACACTTTGAAGCTGGCCGTTATAAAACGTTAGCGTGCCAGTAGCGGATCGAGCGTCTTGGTGACCCTTGCCAGTTGCTTGAACCGTCTGGGATTGGGAAAGAGTGAGTGCCGGTAGTACCCTGCCTGTTACGTCGCCTGGGCCTGTGCCTATGGGGAAAGTGGCGGTGGCAGTGAGTGCTTGTTGTCGGGGAATAATAGTGATTGTTGCCGTTGGGGTGAAAAGCGCGGTCAACATCGTATCCGCGCTGTCCAGCCCTACACATAGCAAGAGAAGCAGAAGAAAATGCAGAAAATATGGCGGGTCTTTTCGCGTTATTGGGCGCTGGTCGGTTTCCGGCTCTGCGCTTACCACATTGGGCGCTGCTGGTTCATCTTCATCTATGGGCGTCTCGGTAAACACAACTCCCCCGCCTTCAAGGGGGTAGATATAGACAACTTTTTCCGGTACTTGTTCGCCCTGGTCTGGCTGTTTGTCGTCTCTCTCCCGCTCCTGTTCCATCTCTGCAAGAATGGCGGGTACTTGTCGTGTGTACTTGCTGCTCTGCATCTTTTTTTCCTTCTCATTGAATGGGGGGGATCGCTCCCCCTACTTGGGTATATTGACTTGCTCCCCTGGCTTCAATGGCCGGAACTGCGTCCCGCCATTGATAAAGACAATCCGTTGATCTTGCACATACAGCACCAAATCAGGCTTGCTGTCGCCGTTCACATCAATTGCTTTGCCTGTCACCGGCGTTAAATCCTGGCCGTCGCCAAACAGGGTAGGGCCGGAATAGATACGGGAGTGGGATGGGTCGCCGCCTGGCAACTCTATGATGATGATGTGGCGATTGAGGTTCACAATGATTATGTGGGTCGGGTTATCCGAGCTGTCAGCATGTCCAAATACAGCGTCAAACTGAAATGTCCTGGGCCGTCCATAGTTCACATCGTCGTTGTGAACCTGCCACCATGCGCCAACCCACTGTATACCTACCCAGAGGGCAAGCATGAATATCATGCAGATGCCCAAATACAGTAACCAATGAGAACCACGCCGTTCCCTCCTGGCTCTCGCCTGGGGTATATCCTCAGTCAGTCTCGTTCCGGTTTGGGTCTGGGCGCTGCACCTGCGTTGGATTGGAGTGTCAGGCCGAAACTCGTAGCGTACCCGTTGCCCCGGCACTGGGTTATATGTCCGGGCGCTTGTGGGCAAGCGTCCGGGTCTAGGATCGTCGGCATAGTCTTGCTCTATTTCGGTCAATACGTCGCTGTCGTAGTCTTCGCGGGTGCTGCGCGATGCCGTCGTGCGTGGTTGGACGATTTGGGCGTAAGGTATCCAGGTGGGGTGTTGCGTTCGCAACTCCTGCTCTGTCCCTATCCATGTTGTCCCATTATCGAGGGATACTTCAAACAATGTTTGAGAGGCGGGTATAGCTCTTTTTGTTTGGTTCATCGTCGTCCCTCCTGTTGTCGGGCATGGTGGGTACAGGTGAACGGCTGCGCATGTTGTGGCGGGATCGGGGTGCATCTTGGGCAGTAGCCGCGCATACCACAGAGCGTACATTCTTGTACGTTGGGGTGTTCGGTTCGCTGCCAGGTGTGGCCGTAGAGTTGACATTCTTCGGGGACACCAGGAACAAGAGGAACATCTATCACTGTCCTGGTGGGCTGCGTGGGTGTAGTGTTACTCTGCGTGAGTGTTGCAGCATGAAACAGTAAAAAACTCCCCTCTGCAATAGCACCAAGTAGTCCTGCGGCGTCTTGTTTTCCACACTGACAGAAACATAAGGGGTTTGTACAAAAGAGGTTAGGAAAGTCGTGAACGTAAAAAATTGGTATAGGGGTATGCTGGTGTGCGGTGTCCGTCTCTTGTCGCAAGTAAGCCGGACGGTCTTCTTCAAACAGGAGTGGAAAGCCTTGCATATATCTCCTCTTCATTGACAGGGCAAGGCATTTGTGGCATATTACCACTAGGTCTTACCCGTCCCGACAGAGCGACAAAAGCCGCTCTGTCGCTGTGTACAACAGTTTGTGGATGTGGTTTTCTGTTTTGTACTGCGTTTGCTTGACAGGCTCACAGTACCCAACAGTGCGAACTAAGACCGCATGGAACGCCTGGCCTACCTATGCCAGGCGTTTCATGTTTTTTTACGTGTCCCTCCTTTCTGAACAGTATAAAAGCCGTTAAAAGTAGTGCAAACCCGGCTACAGGTTTACGAGAAGTATTTGAAGCAACTATCGTTTTTGCTCGTCGTCTTTGTCTCTCTCATCAATGGTCGGATTTGAGAATAAATATGCCCTGGGTATTCGCCATTGTCGCCCGACCTGCCGAGCTCCTGGGATTTTCTTTGCCCGGCAAAGATTGCGGATCGTTTCTGCCGTCACACCTAAATACTCAGCAACTTCCTCTGGTGAGTAGTAGGGCTTATCTTCTACCATTGACTTTCTCCTAGAAAATTTTCTATGAGAAGAATACCCTATGCCTCTTTACCTGTCAACGGAAAGTACGTAGAAATACAGCAAAAAATAAAGATCAAGAGAAAATTTTAATGTGTTCCCAGGTTTTTAAGGTTCTATGCTCTCACTGTATAGATGTACGCGGTTTTTCAAAGGTATGCAATGCTCAAAAAGGGGCGTGTACAGCTGCGTGCTCGGTCATTTGTTCACGAACCAATTGGTTCGTGCCGGATATGTGTGGCGTACAGGGGCGACACCCGCAAAGGGGCGTAGAAATAAAAAAGATATGAGGATATACTAAGGGAAACATATGTTTTCCTGTCTGGGAGTGTATCAGCGTGAACGAGCCTGTTTCATCTGCAAAGTATCATCATGGGATGGTCATTAAAGCCTTTCGAGAAGCGGCCAACATGACACAACCCAAACTTGCACAACTTTGGCCTAAAGAGGGTGGGGTGAGTGTGCGCTATGTGCAAGATGTAGAGTCTGGGGTAAAACATATCACCGACCAGGCAACATTACGAAAATTAGGGGAGATTTTAGATATTCCCCTCTGGCAGTTTGGCCTTTCTGAATTTGATCCGTTTAATCCTGTCCTTCTTCCGGGTCGCGGCTCCTCGATGTACGATGAAACCTTAGAAACTATCGAGTGCCTGGTACGTCAAACCTGGCGCTTCCGCTCGGTGGCGCTAATGGATCACGCGAAAGAATGCCTCACCCACATCAATAGGCATTTTGCGTATTTTCAAAAACATCTTCCTCCCCCTCTCAAACTTGAACCACGCTTTTTGCGCCTTTACGCGCAGGTGCAACGGTTAAACGCCGTAACCTCTGTGGAGTACAAAGCATATCACCAGGCGTTAGTAACGTATGAAGAGATGTTGCAGACTGCTAAAGGGATCAATGACCCGGTGACAATCGCACTTTCCCTGATGAGTCTGGGGACGGAACTGGATCGCGCAAAAGAACCACTTGAGGCAGTCAACCGGCTGGAAGAAGCAAGAGACGTTTCCTTTGATGCAAGTAAACACGTTGCTGCTTTCGTCCATGCGTATCTGGCGCGTGCCTATGCCAGTAGTGGCGACTCACTTCATTTCCAACGGGCCGTTGATACCTCATACGCGCTGGCCTCATCCCTCAATGGCGCGTATGGGGACGGGACGGATTATGTCTTTGGAAAGTTAAGTAGCGTGCTGGCTGAGAAAAGTTGGGGATACTTGGAGCTTGGAGAACCGCAACGAACGCTTGACATGAAAGAGGAAATATCAGCCCAAATTGACATAGATCAAGATATACGGCTTCTGGCCTGGATACCCTTAGATTGGGCCAGGGCAAATTTACTGCTTGGAGATGTCGAGCGCAGTATTGCCGATGCCAGAGACTTTTATACCAGAGTCACGGCCATGAAATCACTCCATGCCGTGAGTCGTGCCTATTCCTTTGTGCAAGACTTAGAAGCGGCTGGCTTTGGTAATGTGCAAGCGGTTCGTGATTTCAAACATGAACTGACAGAGGCGCAACAGGACAAAAGAACAGAGAAAAAGTGAAAGCACAAGGTAGATGGGTCTGGTTAGAATCGGCGTACTGGTCAATGGCGTTCACACTCCCGTGCGCTGTTGAGAGGAAGGGCAGAACGAGGAGAGAAGCAGCCAAATTACCCTCCCCATCTTGCCCCAACTACAAAGTTACAAAACACAACACCTTCGATTTTTGACTTGTTAGTGATAAACCCACATGGTATCCTCTATATTGGGAGCCTAAGACGGCCTCGCCTCTTGCTTAGGCTCGACCTGCAAGCCAGAACCTAAGCAAGAACCTCTTTACGTTTCTCCTTTCGTTTTGTCACTCCCGGCAGTCCAACATTACCTATCGTGTAAACTGCCAGGAGAAGGACTCATCTTTTCAGTTGTATGCTCCGGTACCGTTGGCACAGAAATACCATAACAGACGGAGACGGGTGGCATCTGGGAACAAGACGGGTGGCACCTGGGAGAAAGGCGGGAAACGACGGGGGCACTCCAGTTCACTACAGTTGCACTTGTTAACTCAGCAATAATGATACCAACAAAAGGCAAAAAAGCTTCATCATGATCTTCTTGCACATGTGACATTCTGTAAGAACGAAGACAGACAGACAGAGGAGTCCATGTGAAAGGAGAAAAAGACATTCTGTAAGAACGAAGACAGACAGACAGAGGAGTCCATGTGAAAGGAGAAAAAGATGAAGCGACCTCAACTTACCATACCACAGGAAACCAAGACAACCCCAACCGAGGTGGTTGGATGGGCACAATCATTAGTGCGTCTGCATGCACGGATAGCTTCTCGCTTTGCTCGACCAGAACCGCTGCGCCGAGCATTGGCCTATCTGCAAGGACTCCTGAGTTGCGTTGAGCGCAAAAATGGCTGGCAATTGGCCGAACACGCCAGAGAAGCCAATCCCTATGGCATGCAGCGCTTGCTTTCTCAAGCGGTGTGGGATGAAGATCTGGTGCGCGATGACCTGCGTAACTTTGTCATCGAACATTTGGGCGACCTCAACGCCATCCTTGTCCTTGATGAGACCAGCTTTCCCAAGCGCGGCCACAAATCGGCGGGCGTAAAAAAGCAGTATTGCGGGACCACAGGAGATCTCGAAAACTGTCAGGTCGGGGTCTTTCTCAGCTACGTGACGGCGAAAGGCCATACGCTCATCGACCGTGAACTCTACCTTCCTTTGAAATGGATACAGGATCGTGAGCGCTGTCAAGAGGCCAATATTCCTGATACCGTTCGTTTCCAGACAAAGTGTGAGCTGGCCCGACAGATGATCGAGCGCATCCACAATGCTCATATTCCTATCTCGTGGGTCGTGGCTGATACCGTGTATGGGAGCAATCAGGCTCTGCGTAGCTGGCTCCAGGCGAATCATTACTCCTACGTGTTGGCAGTCGCTTGCGACGAACCCATTGGTATCCAGACTCCTGATGGGCGCAAGCTGGTAGAAGTCCGCGACGTGGAAGCACTCTTGCTTCACGCCCAAGATTGGCAGCGCCTTTCAATGAGCCAGGGCACCAAAGGGCCTCGAATCTTTGATTGGACAGCCGTTCCCATCTTGCACAAATGGGAGGATGATGGGCAACATTGGTTGCTCATTCGCCGCTGCGTGGACGATCCATCCAAAAAAACGTACTATCTCGTCTTTGCGCCGAAAGGAACCACCTTGCAAGAGATGGTGGAGGCAATTGGAGCACGCTGGTATATAGAGCAAGATTTTGAAACGTCCAAAGATCTGGGACTCGATCAGTATGAGGTCCGAAGTTGGACGGGATGGTATCGCCACGTCACGCTCGTGATGCTGGCTCATGCCTTCTTGACAACGATCTGTAGCCAGGACAAGGCTCCTGCATACGCCACCTCTTCCACACTTCCTGCGCTTGGTGTGGCTCCTCTCACCGTTCCTGAAGTGCGTCATCTGCTTGCACATCTCATCTGGCCGCTTCCTTGTAGTACGATGCTGATTCTTTCCTGGTCGTGGTGGCGACGATGCCATCGCAGTCGTGCCAGCTATTACCACACCAAGCGTCGTCTGAAAGCTGGATAACGGCCTGCCCGGCAGACGGGCATCAGCATCTGTCAGATACAGGGAATTTCCAGGACCTTTCCTGTACCGACGCTCGGCCTTCGTCCTGTGTTTGTTCATTCTTGCAAAGGAGATCTCATGACCACAACCTTTCCTTTTACCATCTGTTGCCAGATGCTTGGGGTGGCGCCCAAGACCTTGCGGCACTGGCTGTCGGCTACCCAGATTGAGCCAACTGGACAAGGGACCGACAGCCGCCTCAAGCTCCTCACGCTTGAGCAGGTCTACCAACTGGCCATCCTCCATCGCCGTCCGATCTCGCCATCAGGAGATCCTGGTAGTGAGGCTGATGTCTCGACTTCTCTGCTCCTTCCGGCTGAAAAACCCATTTCCCTCGAACCGGTCAAGGAGAGCATTCAAGAGCAAGAGGGATCCCTCTCTCTCTCACAAGAGGAGGAGTTGAGAGGCAAGTTGTCTCTCATGGAGGCGAGACTGGCAACGGTTCAAGAGCAGCTCACTCACTTGGCACTTTCCCTCGTCCAAGAGCGTGACCTGCGATACGAACGCAGGATCGCTGCCCTTGAAGCCCTTGTCGTGCAGCCTCTAGAGCAGGGTCGCTCGTCACAAGAACTCCAAGAGAGAGTCCTGCCCTCAAAGCTCGATGCAGGGGATCGTCTAGGGCGATGTCCCCATCCGGCGGAGAAACGAACACGGTCTTTGCTTCCTGTGATCGAATACGGGGCCGAGGGCTTCTATGTGATTATCAGTCCACAAGAAGGAGAACCGTGGATACGACCATGGCCCAACGCGTTCCTGGTACGCTTACCGCTCCATCCATCAGCGCAACTACAAACACCAACTGGGGACAACTGAGCATCTGACCCTTGCTCGTCTGGAGCAGGCTGCTGCAACACTTCAATCTCACGTCGTTTCGCTCTAATTACCTGAGCTGTACTACGTGGATCCCTCCTTCTCTTTCCAAACAAGTGCAACTGTAGTGGGTTCCCCGGCTTCCCACCTTTTTCCCAGGTGCTTCCCACCTTTTTCCCAGGTTGTGCCTGCCCGCTTCGGCTACAGTGTGACTCATACAAGTGCGCCAGATCCCAGACAACCGGACGGCGGACCGGTTGCCGGAAGTGATCTAACCAATACGGTGCCTCTCTGAGAGCGCCTACAGAAAGGATGTTTATGTTACATAGAAAATCAACACGTACTGTATCTCTTCGCTTTGCCCTGTTTGTGCTCCCGCTGTTCGTCCTGTTTGTCTTCTCGCTAGCCGCGTGCGGCGGCAGTCCTGGCAGCGGCAGCACAGCCACCGTTCCAACGTCACACTCGCTCACGAGCAGGAAAGCGACCACTCCCCCTGTTACAAACTCAAATCCAAACTCAAACCTGCTCGCGGTCCTGCCCCTACTGCACAAAAGCCTGCAGGCCATGCAGCAGGTTAAGTCATTCCACGTAGCGATTCAGGGAAAAGGCATGATCCAGACGAGCGGCGATTTCCTGCCCAAGCTTGCGATGGGTATTCCTTACAGTCTGCGTGCAACGGCTGATATCGACATCGCCCATCGCCAGGGTCAGGCATACGCCCACCTCAAGCTGCTTCCCCCTCAGGCGGCGGCGCTCTCGCTCAAAGCGGCCGCTCGGCTTCTGGGCCACTGGCTCTACCTGCGGGGGCCTAACTGCCAGTGGTTCTCCCTTGACCTGGTGAGCACGCTCGCTTTCCTCCAAGCACAGGCGATGGGGCAGTTACCGCAGCCACAGAACCTGTTGACCCTCATCGGGGATGTCACGGTTACTGATCATGGTATCACAACACTGGATGGAAAACAGGCGCGCCACCTCACTCTGAGCATCAATCAGCACGCGCTGAGTCAGATCATGGATACGGTGCGGCAGCAACAAGTGAAGGAGGCCCTCGCGAGCATCCAGGCGCCTGAAGGGATAAGCGTCGATCTCTTCATAGACAATGCGACCTTTCTCCTCGTGCGGGCGCAGGTCAAAGGTGGATTCAGTGTGAATGTGGACGAATTGTTGAAGGCCACCGGACAGACAACTCCATCCACGCCTGTGGGAAATCGGGCACGAATGCTTACTGTCTCGTTTGCACTCACCGTCACTCTGAGCAAGTTTCATCAGCAGATACCGAACGTGGTTTCGCCACACCAAGCCAGGCCGATCGATCTCATGCTCTTAATTGCATCCCTGTAACCAGACCAAAAAGGAAGAAACACAGTAAGGGCAGCGCTATTGAGCAGGGGGCATAATGATTCTTCGCCGTTCATCTATGCCCCATTCGACATTTCTGTCCGAAAGCAAAAAACGAAGTGAAAACAGAGTGTGGCAGGGGTATAAGTAGTTCGATTTTAAGATCGATACAATCGACAAAATGAGCTTTCTGGTCTCTCCTCTTTCACAAAATTGCAATTGCAGCTGTTGTGTGGCAAAGGACACATTTCATCCTGCTACAACGCACAAAAGGAGCAATGATTTATGCAAAGTCTGTCCTACATCTTGTCTCGTGGAAGATTAAGCCTTGGTATGCTGTTCGTAGTGATTGCGGTTGGTTCGCTATTACACGCAACGTCTACGTCAACCTATGCCAAAAGTCTGGATACTCTCCCAGTCCAGAATTGTGCGCATGTTCAGTCCTTTGAACAGTGCAACCACCAGGATCCCATTCAGCAGGGCTGTTCTGCTGATGCGCAAACCGTGAAGGCAGTGCCCATCGAGTTGCCACCAGGAACACGGGTCGGTCGACTTGAATTACGCCATTCAAATGCCTGCAATTCCTACTGGGGACGCACATGGAGTTTTGGAAAAGGGAATGCTGAATTGAGCCTATCTAGTTCGACCTTCAACGAAAACGTCCCGGATAGTCCCGGTTCTCTCCTTACTGGAGGCGCGAACTTGGTCTACTCAGACATGGTCTACGGAAGCCAACCACCGATCCTGACAGGATTTGTCGTCTTTTCGGCCGTCTCCGCGGCACAAGCACACATCAACTAGTACAAAGGGAAAGAAGGCTTCAAACACAGAGCCGTGATTGACGGTCCATGAGCGGTTAAAGAGAGACACACGGAGGAGTAATCAAGGCATGCGGCCGGCTGCATGCCTTGCCCCAGTACACACGTCTCTCTCACATCGTTCTAGTACTAGTTTCCATTGCGAAATGGAACCAGCTCCACAGGCCGCTCCAGCGGATACAGCTCTGCTCGGATGAGGCGAATCACAGCAGAAATGGCATAATCCATCGACAGACTGATGCCGTGAAGCCCCTTCCCAAG
>WNGJ01003722.1_pt1 | contig 34740 bp, 28 predicted proteins | sample 5400611 | NCBI WGS metagenome assembly WNGJ01 (sample SAMN13153375, study PRJNA577476) | soil metagenome | isolation source: 40 cm soil or saprolite under Garry oak tree replicate 1 | place: USA:California | collected 2016-06-15
GGTTACTACAAGTATGAGGGTGGCTCGCGGGCGCCGCTGCCCGATCCGGACGTCGAGAAGCTGATCGACGAGACCTTGCAGCGGCTCGGCCGCAAGCGCCGCGCGGTCAGCGACGACGAAATTCTCGAGCGCATGATGTATCCGATGATCAACGAGGGCGCGCGGATCCTGGAAGAAAAGATCGCGGCGCGTCCGAGCGACATCGATGTGATCTGGCTCTATGGCTATGGCTGGCCGATCTATCGCGGCGGCCCGATGTTCTATGCCGACCAGGTCGGCCTCAAGCACATCGCCGACCGGCTGTCGTTCTATGCCAAGGAGACCAACGATCCCTCGCTCGAACCCGCGCCGCTGCTCAAGCGCCTCGCAGCCGAGGGCCAGACCTTCGCGTCGCTGGCTCAGACGAAGGCAGCTTGATGGGGCGTCGCCCCAATCATCCATCATTCTTCGATGTGCAATTGCACATCGTAGATGCGCCACTTGGCGCAGACCTGGAATCTCGAGATTCCGGGTCCGCGCTCCGGGCGCCCCGGAATGACCGTGCTGAGGGCACATGACCCATCCCGGCGAACAGTTTTATCCGGAAGGGGTCCACTGGGACGAGCCGATCGCGCGCGGGACGCTGCCTGACCTTTTGTCGAAGGCAGCAGTGGAGTTTGGCGCGCGGCCGGCGATCGAATTCCGCGACCGGCCGATCAGCTATGCCGAGTTGGAAGGCATGGTCGAGGTTGCAGCCTCGGCGTTCCTGCACGCCGGCTACGGCACCAACCATTCGGTGGCGCTGTTCCTGGGGAATTCGCCGGATCATCCCGTGAATTTCTTCGGCGCGCTGAAAGCCGGCGCTCGAATCGTGCATCTTTCCCCGCTCGATGGCGAGCGCGCGCTGTCGCATAAATTAAGCGACAGCGGCGCACGGATTCTCGTCACCAGCGATCTCGCGGCGCTGTTGCCGATGGCGCTGAAATTCCTGAAGAAGGGCCTGCTCGATCGTCTGATCGTCTGTGAGGACGATCATTGGGGCGCAGTCGGCAATCCGCACACGCCGATCCCGGATAACCCCGATATCGTCACCTTCAAGAGCTTCGTGCAGGGCGCAACCGCGCCGTCGCAATGGCCGCAGATCGCCACCGATGACGTCGCCCTGCTGCAATATACCGGTGGCACCACGGGACTGCCGAAGGGCGCTATGCTCAGCCATGGCAATCTGACCTCGGCGGTGTCAATCTATGATGTCTGGGGCAAGACGGCACGGGCCCAACGCGACGCCGTCGACCGCGTGATCTGCGTGCTGCCGCTGTTTCACATCTTCGCGCTGACCGTGGTGCTGCTCAGCTCGCTCAGGCGCGGCAATCTGATCTCGCTGCATCAACGCTTCGACGTCGAAGCCGTGATGCGCGACATCGAGGTCAAGCGCGCCACCGCGTTTCCCGGCGTTCCCACCATGTGGATCGCGATCGCCAGTCTTCCCGACCTCGAGAGCCGCGACCTGTCGTCGCTGGTGAGTTGCGGATCCGGCGGGGCGCCGCTGCCTGTCGAGGTCGCCCGGATTTTCGAACGCAAGGTCAACATGAAGCTCAAGAGCGGCTGGGGCATGACCGAGACCTGCTCACCCGGCACCGGCCATCCCAAGGAGGGTCCGGAAAAGCCGGGCTCGATCGGGCTGATGCTGCCGGGCATCGAAATGGACGTGGTGGCGCTCGACGATTCCAAAAAACTGTTGCCGCCGGGCGAGGTCGGGGAAATCCGCATCAAGGGGCCGAACGTCACCAAGGGCTACTGGAACCGGCCCAAGGAAACCGCCGAAGCTTTTGTCGGCGACCGTTTTCTCACCGGCGACATCGGCTACATGGATAGCGACGGCTATTTCTATCTGGTCGATCGCAAGAAGGACATGATCATCTCCGGCGGTTTCAACGTCTATCCGCAGATGATCGAGCAGGCGATCTACGAGCACCCCGCGGTGCAGGAAGTGATTGTGATCGGCATTCCCGACGACTACCGTGGCGAGGCGGCGAAGGCGTTTGTCAAGTTGCGTAACGGCGCTCTGCCGTTCTCGCTGGACCAGCTCAAGGCATTCCTCACCGGCAAGCTCGGCAAGCACGAAATTCCCGCGGCGCTCGATTTCGTCGATGAGCTGCCGCGGACGTCGGTCGGCAAGCTCTCGCGCCACGAATTGCGCAACCTGCAGCCTGCGCAGCAACCAACGCAACAGCAACTCGGAGGCGCTTTGTAACCCCGCGTCGTCCCCGCGAACGCGGGGACCCATACCGCGTGATTTCTCATATGGGCGTTCTGGCAGTTGCCTTCCATCGACCCGGGCCGGTGGCTATGGGTCCCTGCTTTCGCAGGGACGACGAGAAGTAAAGGGATCGCGTAACTACGAATGTAATTCATTCGCTCACAGGAGGATCCGATGGATCTCAGCTTCAGCAAGCAAGAAGTGGCGTTTCGTGACGAAGTGCGGAATTTCTTCAAGGACAACGTGCCGCCGTCGACGCGGCAGAAATTGCAGGAAGGCCGTCACCTCTCCAAGGACGAGATGGTGCAGTGGTGGCGTATCCTGAACAAGAAGGGCTGGGGCGTGTCGCACTGGCCGAAGGAATATGGCGGCACCGGCTGGAGTTCGGTGCAGCATTACATCTTCAACGAGGAATTGCAGATGGCGCCGGCGCCGTCGCCGCTCGCCTTCGGCGTCAGCATGGTCGGCCCGGTGATCTACACCTTCGGCAATGAAGAACAGAAGAAGCGTTATTTGCCGCGCATCGCCAATGTCGACGACTGGTGGTGCCAGGGCTTTTCGGAACCCGGTTCCGGCTCGGACCTCGCCTCGCTGAAGACCAAGGCCGAGCGCAAGGGCGACAAGTACATCGTCAACGGCCAGAAGACCTGGACCACGCTGGCGCAGCACGCGGACATGATCTTCTGCCTGTGCCGCACCGACCCTGCGGCGAAGAAGCAGTCGGGCATTTCCTTCATCCTGATCGACATGAAGTCGAAAGGCATCACGGTGCGCCCGATCCAGACCATCGACGGCGGCCGCGAAGTCAACGAGGTGTTCTTCGATGATGTCGAGGTGCCGCTCGAGAACCTGGTCGGTGAGGAAAACAAGGGCTGGGACTACGCCAAATTCCTGCTCGGCAACGAGCGCACCGGCATCGCCCGCGTCGGTGTTTCCAAGGAGCGGCTCCGCCGCATCCGCGAATTGGCCGCGCAGGTCGAATCCGGCGGCAAGCCGGTGATTCAGGATCAGGGCTTTCGCGAAAAGCTCGCCGCGGTCGAGATCGAACTGAAGGCGCTCGAATTGACCCAGCTTCGCGTCGTCGCCGACGAAAACAAGCATGGCAAAGGCAAGCCCAACCCGGCTTCCTCGGTGCTGAAGATCAAGGGCTCGGAAATCCAGCAGACCACCACCGAGCTTTTGATGGAGGTGATCGGGCCATTTGCTGCCCCCTTCGACGAGCATGGTGACGACGGCAGCAACGAGGCGATGGACTGGACCGCGCAGATCGCGCCGAGCTATTTTAACAACCGCAAGGTCTCAATCTATGGCGGCTCCAACGAGATCCAGCGCAACATCATCACCAAGGCCGTGCTGGGGTTGTGAGGGGCGCAATGAGGCGGCCACGCACTTTGTCGTCATGGCCGGGCTTGACCCGGCCATCCACGTCTTGACGCAAAGGAAGACGTGGATGCCCGGCACAAGGCCGGGTATGACGAAAGAATTTGGATAGCCGGAGAAAGTAAGAGAATATGGATTTTGATCTGTCCGAGGAGCAGCGGCTTCTCAAGGAAAGCGTCGACGGGCTCTTGAACGACTCGTACGATTTCGATGCGCGCAAGAAATACGCGGCGGAGAAGGGCGGCTGGAGCAAAAGCGTCTGGAGCAAGCTCGCCGAGCAGGGCCTGCTCGGGTTGCCGTTCGCGGAAGATGACGGCGGCTTCGGCGCCGGCACGGTCGAAACCATGATCGTGATGGAGGCGCTGGGCAAGGCGCTGGTGCTGGAGCCTTATCTGGCGACCGTGGTGATCGGCGGCGGCTTCCTGCGCCGCGGCGGTTCGGCCGAGCAGAAGGCCGCGCACATTCCCGGCATCATCGACGGCAGCAAGACCTTTGCCTTCGCGCAGCTCGAGAAGAACTCGCGTTACGATCTCCAGGATGTCTCGACATCGGCCAAGAAAAAGGGATCGGGCTGGGTCATCGACGGCGAGAAGTTCGTCGTGCTTAACGGTGAGAGCGCCGACACCTTGATCGTGACCGCGCGCACCAGGGGCGGCCAGCGCGAGGCGAACGGCATCGGCGTGTTTCTGGTGCCCGGCAACGCCAAGGGCGTCACCCGGAAAGGCTATCCGACCCAGGACGGGCTGCACGCCGCCGACATCACCTTCACCGGCGTGGAGGTCGGCGCCGATGCCGCGATCGGCGATCCCGAGAATGGCTTGGCCCTGATCGAGCGCGTGGTCGACGACGCCCGTACCGCGATCTGCGCGGAGGCCGTCGGCGCGATGGATGAATCGCTGAAATCCACTGTTGAATATTTGAAGACGAGAAAACAGTTCGGCGTGCCGATCGGCAGCTTCCAGACCCTGCAGCACCGCGCCGCCGACATGTTCGTCGCCGTCGAGCAGGCCCGCAGCATGTCGATGTTCGCGACCATGGCGTCCGACTTCGACGACGCCAAGGAGCGCGCCACTGCGGTCGCGGCCGCGAAAGTGCAGATCGGCAAGTCGCTGAAGTTTGTCGGCCAGCAGTCGATCCAGCTCCATGGCGGCATCGGCATGACCATGGAAGCCAAGATCGGCCACTATTTCAAGCGACTGACCATGATCGAGAACACCTTTGGCGACACCGACTATCACCTCCGCCGCGTCACCGAAGGCGGCGGATTGGTTTAGCGCCACCCCGTCGTTCCGGGCCGATGCGAAGCATCGAGTCCAGTACTCCGTCATTGCGAGCGAAGCGAAGCAATCCATGGGGCGGCAAAGCAAGTGTGGATAGCTTCGTCGCTTGCGCTCCTCGCAATGACGGGAAGAAAATCAGGGAAAATACAACAATGAAAAACACCCCGTTCGATCTCACGGGCCGAGTAGCCGTCATCACCGGCTCGAGCCGCGGCATCGGCCGTTCCTCGGCCGAACTGCTGGCGAAACTCGGCGCCAAGGTGGTGATCTCCAGCCGCAAGGCGGACGCCTGCGAGGAAGTCGCGAGCGGCATCAGAAAAGCGGGCGGCGACGCACACGTCATCCCCTGCAACATCTCCCGCCGCGAGGAAGTCGAGGCGCTGATCTCGGGCGCGATCAAACATTACGGCAAGATCGACATACTGGTCTGCAACGCCGCGGTGAACCCGTATTACGGGCCGCTGCTCGACATCAAGAATGAAGCCTTCGACAAGATCATGGGCTCCAACGTCAAGAGCAACATCTGGTTGTGCGCTCTGGCGATCCCGCAAATGGCCGAGCGCGGCAACGGTTCGGTGGTGATCATTTCGTCGATCGGCGGCTTGCGCGGCTCCACCGTGATCGGCGCCTACGGGATTTCCAAGGCGGCGGATTTTGCGTTGTGCCGCAGCCTCGCCGGCGAATGGGGCCCCAAGGGCGTGCGCGTCAATTGCGTGGCGCCGGGCCTGGTCAAGACCGATTTCGCCAAAGCCCTGTGGGAAGACGAAGAGCGGCTGAAACACCGCTGCGCCACCACGCCATTGCGGCGGATCGGCGAGCCCGACGAGATCGCCGGCGCCGTGGCCTATCTCGGCTCCGATGCCTCGACCTTCATGACCGGCCAGACCATCGTCGTCGACGGCGGGGTGACGACGGCGTCGGTGTAGTTTCACGGAGTTGTCCCAACGGGTCGTCCCTGCGAACGCAGGGACCCATAACCACCGGCCGCAGTTTTTACACGCACTGCTGGATATTCTTCCTTTTCCAACGCGAGTTTCCCGGCGTATGGGTCCCTGCCTTCGCCGGGACGACGCTGGATATTGACGAACCCAGCCCAATCCGCTTGCCTTGCCCCAACACCACAACAATTCCGGGAAGCAACGCCATGTCCTTTGTGCTGGCCATCGATCAGGGCACTACCTCCTCGCGCGCCATTGTGTTTCGCGCTGACATCTCCATCGCCGCGTCAGCGCAGCAGGAATTCCCGCAGCATTTTCCGGCATCCGGCTGGGTCGAACACGAGCCGGAGGACATCTGGACCTCGACCGTCGCGACCTGCCGCGAGGCGCTGAAGAAAGCGAACGTCGGGCCTAAGGACATCGCGGCGATCGGCATCACCAACCAGCGAGAGACCACCGTGGTGTGGGACCGTGCCACCGGGCGGGCCGTGCATCGCGCCATCGTCTGGCAGGACCGCCGCACCGCTGACATCTGCGCCAAACTGAAAGCCGACGGCCAGGAGCCGGCGATCTCGGCCAAGACCGGCCTGATCATCGATCCCTATTTCTCCGGCACCAAGGTGGCCTGGATCCTCGATCACGTGCCCGGCGCGCGGGCACGTGCCGAGCGTGGTGAGCTGATGTTCGGCACCGTCGATTCCTATCTGCTGTGGCGGCTCACCGGCGGCAAGGTCCACGCCACTGACGCCACCAACGCCTCGCGCACGCTGCTGTTCAACATCCACACCGGGCAATGGGACGATGAACTCCTGAAGATCTTGCGGGTGCCGCGCTCGATGTTGCCGGAGGTGAAGGACTCCTCGGCGAATTTCGGCGAGAGCGTGCCGGACCTGTTCGGCGGCGGCATCGCGATCTCCGGCATCGCCGGCGACCAGCAGGCCGCCACCATCGGGCAGGCGTGTTTTGCGCCCGGCATGATCAAGTCGACCTATGGCACCGGCTGCTTTGCCCTGCTCAACACCGGCACCACGCCGGTCGCCTCGAAAAACAAGCTGCTCACCACGATCGCCTATCAATTGAAGGGCCAGCGCACCTACGCGCTGGAAGGTTCGATCTTCGTCGCTGGTTCCGCGGTGCAATGGCTGCGCGATGGCCTCGGGATCATCAAGCAGGCCTCGGAAACCGGCCCGCTCGCCGACAAATCCGACTCGATGCAATCGGTCTATCTGGTGCCGGCCTTCGTTGGCTTGGGGGCACCATACTGGAACCCGCGCGTGCGCGGCGCGCTGTTCGGGCTGACCCGCAACACCGGCCCCGCCGAACTCGCCCATGCCGCGTTGGAGAGTGTCTGCTACCAGACTTTTGATCTCTGGGCGGCGATGCGCGCCGATTGGCCCGATGCGACGGCGGCCAACATCGTGCTGCGCGTCGATGGCGGCATGACCGCCTCGGACTGGACCATGCAGCGCCTTGCGGACTTGCTCGATGCCCCGGTCGATCGCCCGATGATCCAGGAAACCACAGCGCTCGGCGCCGCCTACCTCGCGGGGCTGTCCGCCGGCGTCTACCCCGAGCCCGCGAAATTCGCCGACAACTGGCGGCTCGAACACCGCTTCAAGCCGGCAATGAGCCAAGCGACGCGCGAGCGGAAACTTGCGGGATGGGCGCGGGCGGTGAAGGGGGTGCTGGCGAGCGATGAGGGGGAGGGGTAGGATTTCCCTGCCGTCATTCCCCGATGCGCAATTGCCCATCTGAGGACGCGCCTCTTGCCGCGGGCCCGGAATCCAATTCCTGGTCGGGGTTATGGATTCCGGACTCACTCGCCTTGCTCGCGCCCCGGAATGACGGCAGAGTTTGGGTCTGCTCCCGCTAAAATCTCTGGCAATAAATCCTCTCAAGGCGGTTCTAAGTACCATGATCCTGATCGGCCAATACGACTCCCCCTTCACCCGCCGCGTCGCGATTGCGCTCAGGCTTTACGGCCTCGCGTTCGAGCACCGGCCGTGGTCGACGTTTGGCGATGCCGACAAGATCGCGCCGTTCAATCCGCTGCGGCGGGTGCCGACGCTTGTGTTCGAGGATGGCGAGGTGCTGATCGAGAGCACCGCAATCCTGGATTATCTCGATGAAGTGGTCGGGCCGGAAAAGGCGATGATCGCGGCGCGCGGGCCGGAGCGCCGTCATGCGCTGAAGATCTGCGCGCTGGCGACCGGGCTCGGCGACAAGGCGGTGAGCCTCGTCTATGAGCGCGTGCTGCGCAGGGATCGCTTAAAACTCTGGGTCGAGCGTTGCGAGGCTCAGATCGGCGGTGTGCTCGAGATGCTGGAATCCGAACGCACCGCTATCGCCTCGCCGTATTGGTTCGGTGTGCGCATCGGCCACGCCGATATCGCGGTGGCCTGCGTGCTTCGGTTCACCGCCGAGGCGCATCCGGGACTGCTCGACGTCGTGCGCTATCCGGCGCTGGTCGCGCACGCCGCGCGCTGCGAGGCGCTGCCGCCGTTCCGTGAGATCGTGCAGCCGCTGGCGCCGCCGAGCGGAGATTGATGCGCGCGAATATCCGCACTCACAGGTGTCATCGCCCGCGAATGCGGGCGATCCAGTATTCCAGAGACGCTGGTGATTAATCGGAATGCCACGGCGTACTTGCTTCGGGGCTACCCCGCCCGCGCCGCCTTCTTTCGATAGGCCAGATGCACCGCGCAATTGCAGCCGGGCGGGTGCGAGGCGATTTCCTTTGCCGCCACATCGTTCGCGGGCACAGCCGATGCCGGCGCCAGCGTCGGCATCGCTTCCCTCACTCGGCGGTCCTGGGCGGACTGATCCTGCGTCGGGATGTAATTGAGCACCGGCGCCAGCCAGCGTTCGGCCTCCGCCACGCTCCAGCCTTTTCGCTCGGCGTAATCCTCGACCTGGTCGCGCTCGATCTTGCCGACGCCAAAATAAAAACTTGCCGGGTGGCCGAAATAGAGCCCGGACACCGACGAGCCCGGCCACATCGCGTAGTTTTCCGTCAGCTTCACGCCAGCGGTGTTTTCCGCATCGAGCAACGCGAACAGCGTCGCCTTCTCGGTGTGATCGGGCTGCGCGGGATAGCCGGGCGCGGGGCGGATGCCTTGGTATTGTTCAAGGATCAATTGGTCCGGCGATAGCGCCTCGTCCGGGGCGTAGCCCCAGAATTCCCGGCGCACCCGCGCATGCATCCGCTCGGCAAAGGCCTCCGCCAGGCGATCCGCCAGCGCCTTGCACAGGATCGACGAATAATCGTCATTGGCATTTTTAAAACGGTCAGCGACTACGTCCTCGCCGATCCCGGCGGTGACCACGAAGGCGCCGATATAGTCCGGCACGCCAGACGAAGCCGGCGCGATGAAATCCGACAGCGCCGAATTGAAGCGGCCCTCGCGCTTCTCCAATTGCTGGCGCAGCGTGTGGAACGTCGCGATCTTTTGTTTTCGGGTGTCGTCGGCGTACACCACGATGTCGTCGCCCTCCGAATTGGCCGGCCAGAAGCCGATGGTGGCCTGCGCCTTAAACCAGTTTTCCTTGACGATCAGATCGAGCATCTTGCGTGCGTCGTCATAGAGCGAGCGCGCGGCTTCACCCACTTTGGGATCGTCGAGAATGGCGGGGAAGCGCCCGGTCAGTTCCCAGGTCTGGAAGAACGGTGTCCAGTCGATGTAATCGGCCAGTTCGGCGAGATTGTAATCGCGGAAACCTTTGACACCGAGGAACGCCGGCTTCTTCGGCGGTGTCTTGGCGAAATCGATGACGCCAGCATTGGCGCGGGCATCCGCCAGCTTCAGCCGCTTCTTGTCTTGTTGGGCACGGAAATGCGCCGCGGAAATTTTTGCGTAATCGGCGCGCACCTCCGCGGCATAGGCCTCGCGCCGCTCCGGCGACAGTAGCGAGGAGGCGACGCCGACTGCGCGGCTGGCGTCGTTGACATGCACCACCGGACCGCCCTTGTAATTGGGGTCGATCTTGACCGCGGTATGGACCCGGCTGGTGGTGGCGCCGCCGATCAACAGCGGCACGCTCATGCCCTGGCGTTCCAACTCGCCGGCCAGAAAACTCATCTCATCGAGCGAGGGCGTGATCAGGCCGGAAAGCCCGATGATGTCGGCGCCTTCCGCCTTCGCGGTCTCGATGATCTTCGAGGCCGGCACCATGACGCCGAGATCGATCACCTCGAAATTGTTACATTGCAGCACGATGCCGACGATGTTCTTGCCGATGTCGTGCACGTCGCCCTTCACGGTCGCGAGCACGATCTTGCCGGCGGAGTTGCGGCCATCGCCGGCGATGCCGTTGGCGAGGTTGCGCGCCTTTTCCTCTTCCATGAACGGCATCAGATAGGCGACCGCCTGCTTCATGACGCGGGCGGATTTTACCACTTGCGGCAGGAACATCTTGCCGTCGCCGAACAGGTCGCCGACGATGTTCATGCCGGCCATCAGCGGGCCCTCGATCACGTTGAGCGGGCGTTCGGCGACCTTGCGCGCGTCTTCAGTATCGACCTCGATGAATTCGGTGATGCCGTGCACCAGCGCGTGGCTGAGCCGCTTGTCGACCGGCCATTCGCGCCAGGCGAGATCGGCTTCCTTGGTCTGCTTCTCCTTGCCGCGGAATTTTTCGGCCAAGGCCAGCAGCCGCTCGGACGCGCCGGGGTCGCGGTTGAGGATGACGTCTTCGCAGACCTGGCGCAGTTCGGGGTCGATGTCGTCATAGACGATCATCTGCCCGGCATTGACGATGCCCATGTCCATACCGGCCTTGATGGCATGATACAGGAACACCGAATGCATGGCCTCGCGTACCGGCTCGTTGCCGCGGAACGAGAACGACAGGTTCGACACCCCGCCGGAGATGTGCGCATGCGGCAGGTTCTGCCGGATCCAGCGCGTCGCCTCGATGAAATCGACACCGTAATTGTTGTGCTCCTCGAGCCCGGTCGCGATCGCAAAAATATTCGGATCGAAGATGATGTCTTCGGGCGGGAAGTCGAGCTGATTGACCAGGATGTCATAGGCGCGCTTGCAGATATCGGTCTTGCGCGCGAAGGTGTCGGCCTGGCCGACCTCGTCGAACGCCATCACCACCACGGCAGCGCCATGACGCCGCGCGATCTTCGCCTCGTGGATGAACTTCGCTTCACCTTCCTTCATCGAGATCGAATTCACCACCGGCTTGCCCTGAACACATTTCAGGCCGGCTTCGATCACGGCGAATTTCGAGGAATCGACCATCACGGGGACGCGGGCGATATCCGGCTCGGCGGCGACGAGGTTAAGAAACGTGACCATCGCGGCTTCGGAATCCAGCAAGCCCTCGTCCATGTTGACGTCGATGATCTGGGCGCCGTTCTCGACCTCGACATTGACAAAGGGAATCGCGGGCGTCAGTTCGAACGGCTCCAGGCCCGAAAGCCTCAAGCGTGGTTCGATCGCGGGGACAATACGCGGTCTGTGCGGCGCGACCGCGGCTGCGATCGCCGCGATATGATCGGGCGTGGTGCCGCAGCAGCCGCCGACGATGTTGACAAGGCCGGCACTGGCGAACTCGCCGATCAGGCGCGCCATGTATTCCGGGCTCTCGTCGTATTGGCCGAACTCGTTGGGCAATCCGGCATTCGGATAGGCGCATACCAGCGCGTCGGCGACGCGGCCGATGTCGGCGATATGGGCGCGCAAATCCTCGGCGCCGAGCGCGCAGTTGAAACCGACCGTGATCGGCCTGGCGTGACGCACCGAATTCCAGAATGCTTCCGGCAACTGACCGGACAATAGCCGTCCGGACTTGTCGGTGATGGTGCCCGAGATCATCACCGGCACGTCGAGCCCGCGCGCTTCCGCGATTTCGGCGATGGCGTAGAGCGCGGCCTTGGCGTTGAGCGTGTCGAAGATGGTTTCGACCAGCAGCAAATCGGCACCGCCGTCGAGCAGGCCGTTGATCTGTTCGCCGTAAGCCATGCGCAGATCATCAAAAGTGACAGCGCGATAGCCGGGACTCGACACGTCGGGCGAGATCGACGCGGTACGGTTGGTCGGGCCGATGGCGCCGGCGACAAAGCGCGGCTTGCCGTCCTCGGCGGTAACGCGCGCCGCGGCGGCCCGCGCGAGCCTGGCGCCCTCGAGATTCATCTCATAGGCGATGCCGGAGAGATCATAATCGGCCTGCGCGATCGAGGTCGACGAAAACGTGTTGGTGGCGACGATGTCGGCGCCGGCGCGTAAGTAATCGGCGTGGATGTCCTCGATCGCCTTCGGCTGTGTCAGGATCAACAGGTCGTTGTTGCCGCGGACGTCGCGGTGAAAATCCTTGAACCGTTCGCCGCGAAACGCGGCTTCGTCGTATTGCAGCCCCTGGATCATGGTGCCCATGGCGCCGTCGAGCACCAGGATGCGTTCGCGGGCAGAAGCGAGCAGGGCAGTTCGCTTTTCGGAAACGGGCACGGTCATCGGATCAGGCGGCTTTCTGTGCGCCATGCGGGCGAATGCCCAGCAAATGGCAGATGGCGAACACGAGGTCCGCGCGGTTCATGGTGTAGAAGTGAAAGGTATCGACGCCCTGCTTGGCGAGTTTTTGCACCTGGCCCGCCGCGACTGTCGCCGCCACCAGCTTGCGGGTCTCGGGATCGTCGTCGAGGCCCTCGAATTTCTCGGCGAGCCAGTCCGGCACGCTGGTGCCGGCGCGGGTGACAAAACTGCGGGCCTGCTTGAAGTTGTGCATCGGCATGATGCCGGGCACGATCGGAATCATGATGCCGCGGCTACGCACCCGGTCGAGATAGCGAAAATAGAGGTCGTTGTCGAAGAACACCTGGGTGATGGCGCGGGTCGCGCCGGCATCGACCTTGGCCTTGAGGACGTCGATGTCGGCATCGATGTCGCGGCTTTCCGGATGCTTCTCGGGATAAGCGGAGACCGAGACTTCGATGTCGGCATGCCGCCGCTTGATGCCGGCAACGAGATCCGCCGAACTGCGATAGCCATCCGGATGGGTGGTGTAGGCCGTGCCGATGCCATGAGGCGGATCGCCGCGAAGTGCGACGATGTGGCGGACGCCGACATCGTGATAGCGGCCGACGATGTCGTCGATCTCGGCGCGCGCGGCGCCGACGCAGGTCAAATGCGCGGCCGGCAGCAGCTCGGTTTCCGCCAGAATGCGGGCGATGGTGGAATGGGTGCGCTCCCGGGTGGAGCCCCCGGCGCCATAGGTCACCGACACGAAATTGGGCGCAAGCGGTGCGAGACGCTTGATGGTCTCCCACAGATTGCGCTCCATCTCCTCGGTCTTGGGCGGGAAGAACTCAAAGGAGATCGCCGGCGATCTGGGTGCGCGGTGCCCTTCGGGCGCGTTGGGCGTAACTTCGGTCATGGCACCACAAACTCCACTCGTTCTGGACGGGCGTCAGGCTAGCTGGAGGGCGCTAAAATATGCCGAACGAGGCGGCTCAAATAGCCCATCTGGAATGGGAAGTTGCCCAATTTCAGCATGACAGATATGGTATGTGCCATGTTTTACGACTATTGGGCCGGACTCATGGCTTCAGAATTTCGCTTCGTCGGCGTAATCGGCAAATAAACGAACCGATCTGTGTGTGGGCAGAACGAAATATGCTATACAGCATATTTCATTGTCCCACTCGGATTTCGAAAGAATTATCGTCCCCCTTTACCGGCGCGCGCCTGATCTGCGCGCCGAGGCCCTTTGTCGGTCCGTCACGGCGCACTAGGTTATGGCCATGGTTCCGCTCTCCATCCTCGATCTCTCCGTTGTCACCACCGGCACCAAGCCCGCCGCGGCGCTGCGCAACAGCATCGATCTGGCGCGCCATGCGGACGCGCTGGGCTATGTCCGCTACTGGCTGGCCGAACATCACAACCTCGCCTCGGTCGCGAGCCCGGCGCCCGACCTCATGATCGGGCAGATCGCCGCGGTCACGAGCCGTATCCGGGTCGGCTCCGGCGGCGTGATGCTCCCGAACCATGCGCCGCTGGTCGTGGCCGAGCGCTTCAAGATGCTGGAGGCGCTGTTTCCCGGCCGGATCGATCTGGGTCTGGGCCGGGCGCCAGGCACGGACGGCGCCACGGCGCATGCGCTGCGCAGCCGGCTCGACCGCCGCGAGGGCGACGACTTCCTCGAACGGCTGCATGAGCTGATCCTGTGGGAAACCCGCGATTTCCCGCCGGGCCATCCCTACAACAATGTGGTGGCGATGCCGGACGATTCACCGCTGCCGCCGATCTGGCTGCTCGGCTCCAGCGATTACAGTTCGGAACTCGCAGCCCAGGTCGGCATGGGCTTTGCGTTCGCGCATCATTTCGCCGCCTACGACGCGGTCGATGCGATGACGAATTACCACACCCGTTTCAAGCCGTCGGGCTGGCGTGCGACGCCGCACGGCATTTTGGCGGTTGCCGTGGTCGCGGCCGAGACCGATGCCGAGGCTGAACGGCTGGCGACGTCGATGGACCTCAATCGGCTGCGCCGCGACCGCGGCCAATATTTGCCGCTGCCGAGCGTTGAGGAAGCGCTGGCCTATCCCTATACGGAGAGCGAACGCGCCTCGATTGCCCGCAACCGCTCGCGATTGTTCGTCGGCAGACCGGCGACGGTCATGACAAAACTGCAGCCGATGATCACGGCGAGCCAGGCCGACGAATTGATGATCATCACCGCGGTGTACGATCATGACGCCCGCAAGAAATCCTATCATCTGCTGGCGGATGCGTTTGGATTGGGGAAGAAGGTTGCGGCGTAAACATCGTCGTCCCGGCGTTCGCCGGGACGACTCGTTGAGAGGCCCCGCGACGAAATCTCAATCCTGCGTCTCGCTGAACGTCGCGCGGAACGGATGGCCGGGATAGACCCCGACAATCCTGAACTCGCGCGAGAAGAATTTCAGTTCCTCCAGCGCAAACGCCAGATTCCGGTCCTCGGGGTGGCCGTCGACGTCGGCGTAGAATTGCGTGGCGAAGAAGTTGCCGTCAATCATGTAGCTTTCCAGCTTGGTCATGTTGACGCCGTTGGTGGCGAAGCCGCCCATCGCCTTGTAAAGCGCCGCGGGCAGGTTGCGCACTCGGAAAACAAAGGTGGTGACCAGCGGCCCCGAGCCTTGCATGGCCCAGTTCGCTTCGCGCGCCAGCACCACGAAACGGGTGGTGTTGTGGGTCTCGTCCTCGACGTCTTCGGCGAGGATATCGAGGCCGTAAATGCCAGCCGCGAGGCGTGAGGCAATCGCGGCGGCGGTCTTGTCGCCACGCTCGGCGATATCGCGCGCGCTGCCGGCGGTATCGGCCGCGACGATTGGCTTGATGCCGAGCCTGCGGATGATGCGCCGGCACTGCCCGAGCGCGTGGACGTGGCTCTCCACCGTCTTGATGTCGGCAAGCGTGGCGCCGCGCGGCGCCATCAACTGATGTCGGATCGGCAGGAACCATTCGCCGACGATGAAGAGACCGGAAGCCGGCAGCAGATGGTGGATGTCGGCGACGCGGCCGGCGACCGAGTTTTCGATCGGAATCATGCCGAGGTCGGCCTCGCCTGAGGCGATTGCAGCCAAGGCGTCTTCGAAGGTCGGGCAGGGCAATGGCTCGGCGTCGGGATAGGCTTCGACGATGGCGATATGGGAATTCGCGCCGGGCTCGCCCTGGAATGCGATTTTCGTGTTTTTTGTCATGGCGCCTTGTATCAGCCGCTCAGGCTTTTGCCAGTAGAAGACGGGTCCTTGCGAGGTCCTCGGGGCTGTCCACACCTCGCGGCACGGTGTCCACGATGGTGACGTCGATCCGCATGCCCGCCTCGAGCGCGCGGAGTTGTTCAAGCTTTTCCTGGCTCTCCAGCGGGGAAGGAGGCAGCGCGATGAAACGTTCCAAAGCCGCGCGGCGATAGGCATAAAGCCCGGCATGATGGTAACGCGGCCCGTCACCCCAGGGGGCCGTGGCGCGCGTAAAGTAAAGCGCGCGCAGCCGCCGGGCGCCTACGAGCGAGCCGACCGCCTTTACCACGTTGGGGTTGGTGCTCTCCTCGGCGGTATGGATCTCGGCAGCGAGCGTGGCGATATCGACCGCGGGGTCGGCAAGCGGCGCGAGCACGCCGCGGATGTGGTCCGGCAGGATGGTCGGAAAATCACCCTGCAGATTGACGACGAATTCGGCTTCGCGCCGGGGGTCGAGGTAGCAAAGCGCCTCGTAGATCCGGTCCGACCCCGATGGGTGATCGGCCCGTGTCATGACGGCCTCGCCGCCATGGGCAGTTACAACAGCCGCAATCTCCGGTGCGTCCGTGGCGACCGCCACGCGGCCGATTTGCGCGGCCTCGGCCCGGCGCAGAACGTGGACGATCATCGGCAGGCCGGCGATGTCCAATAGCGGTTTGTCGGGCAGGCGCGTGGAGGCCATGCGGGCGGGAATCAGCACCAGGGTGCGGCTGTCGGTCATTGGAACTAGGTCTTGGGCAAGGTCTTGTTTGAGGTCTTGGGCAATGGCGAATGAGGTCCGGACCCGGCCGATAACAGGCCGGAAATGATGGGGACGAGCTGGAAGTCGGCGCGTTTATACGGGTTGCCAGAGCACGGGCAAACCGATATCTCATCGCTGCTCGGGGTGCGGTGCGAAAGCCTGATTCCTGACGCTTCCGCGGCCGTCCTCCGGCCTGAAATCGACCTTCCGGCCTGGAGCCTGATCGAAAATGGACTCCTTCGAACTCAATAAAATTCTCGGCGCCATCCTGGGCACCTGCCTTGTCCTGCTGGTGACGAGCTTCACGGCTGACGCGATTTTCGCGCCCAACATGCCGGCAAAGCCGGGCTATGAAATTGCCGTGAAGGAAGAAGCCCATGGCGGCGGTAAGGAGGCCGCGGCAGCGGCGCCGTCCGAGCCGATCGAGAAGCTGCTGCAGACCGCGTCGGTCGAGAAGGGCGCCGCGGCGGCGAAGAAATGCGGCGCCTGCCATACCTTCGAAAAGGGCGGTCCCAATCGCGTCGGCCCGAACCTGTTCGGCATCGTCAACGACCATAGAGGCGAAGGACGCGGCGGGTTTAATTTCTCGGCTGCCATGAAGGCCAAAAGCGGCACCTGGACCTACGACGACCTCAACAAGTTCATCGCCAACCCCAAGGGATTCGTGCCGGGCACTGCGATGGGCTTCGCCGGCATTCCAAAGGACAGCGAGCGCGCCGACGTGATCGCCTATCTGCGCACGCTGGCGGATAACCCGGTTCCGCTGCCCACGGCGTCGAAATAATCTTCCGACCAAGCTGCATGGACTTTCACGTGACCAGCGGCAGCGGCCAGGCTTTGCTTGGCCGTTTCTGTTTTTGACCCGTAAGGCCAGCCGTTTTCACGTGAAACTCAAGGAAACCAAGGCCCGGCCGTTTTGTTATGATCGCGGGCTTGTTATCGGGACGTTTCGCCGCAGAGGCGCCCGGTCGGGGTGCTATCATGAGGAAAAAGCAACATAATTGGTCGAACCCTTGCCTTATATTGCGTCCTCAATAGCTGGACGTAACAACAGGAATTCTCGATTTGGCACTTACCCGACGGCATCTTCTGCAAAGCGGCGCCGTGGCCGCGATGGCTCCGGCGCTTGGGCTCACCACCGGCATTCCCACCATTGAAACCGCCCATGCGCAATCAGCGCCGGATGGGCTGGCCTGGCGGCACGCCGTGTCAACCTACGGAGACATCAAATATCCGGCCGGCTTCAAGCGATTCGACTACGTCAATCCGGATGCGCCGAAAGGCGGCATCGTGCGACTGTTCGAGCTCGGTACCTTCGACAATTTCAACCCCGTGATCCTTGGATTGAAGGGATCGATCGCCCGCGGCGCCACCATGATCAATCAAACCTTGACGACCAGGTCGCAAGATGAACCGTCGACGGCTTATGGGCTGCTGGCGGAAGCCGCCGCCTATCCCGACGATTTCTCCTACGTCGTCTATCGATTGAATGCAGCGGCGCGCTGGCACGATGGCAAGCCCGTGACCCCCGAAGACGTCGTCTTCTCGTTCGATGCATTCAAGAAGAACAGCCCGATGTACAGCGCCTACTACCGGCACATCGTCAAGTGCGAACGGGTCGGCGAGCGTGATGTCAGATTCAGCTTCGACGGGCCCGGGAATCGCGAACTTCCCTCGATCGCCGGCGAAGTTCCGGTGTTGCCGAAGCACTGGTGGGAAGGGACCGACGCGCAAGGGCGCAAACGGGATGTCACGGCGACGACACTGGAGATTCCGCTGGGATCTGCAGCCTATCGTATCAAGGAGTTTGTTGCGGGCCGCACGGTGGTGATGGAACGGGTCAAGGATTATTGGGGAAAGGATCTGCCGCACAGCATCGGTCAGGATAATTTTGACCAGCTTCGGTTTGAGTTCTTTCGCGATGACACCGTTGGACGCGAGGCGTTCAAGGCGGATCAGCTGGACTGGTTTGCGGAGCGCAGTGGCAAGCAATGGTCGACGGCCTACGATTTTCCTGCCGAGCGCGAAAAGCGTGTCCTCAAGGAAAAATTCGTGGATGCGAGTTCAGGCAGGATGCAAGGTTTCGTGTTCAACCTGCGCCGGCCGCTATTTACCGATGTCAGAGTCCGCCGCGCATTCAATTATGCCTATGATTGGGAGGAGTCTGACCGGCAACTCTCGAACGGAGAATACCATCGCGACGGCAGCTATTTTGACGGCATCCCCGAACTCACCTCGTCGGGGCTTCCAGAGGGTCAGGAGCTGCAGATTCTCGAAACGGTACGCGACAAGGTACCTGCCGAGGTCTTCACAACGCCGTACAAAAATCCAGTCGGCGGCAATCCGGAGGCGGCTCGCAACAATCTGCGCGAAGCAACCCGGCTTCTGAAGGAGGCCGGCTTCGAGGTTCGCGATCGCAAGCTGTTCGATCCCGCAGCGCAGCCTGTCAGCGTTGAATTCTTGTCCGCGGAGCAGGGTGACGAGCGGAGCCTGCTTTTTTACAAGCCATATCTGGAGCGGCTCGGCATGACCGTGAATATTCGCACCGTCGATAGTGTACAGTACGAGAATCGTTTGCGCAGTTTTGACTTCGATATCACTACCTCTGTATGGGGACAGTCGCTATCACCGGGCAACGAGCAGCGCGATTTTTTCGGCTCGGAGGCGGCGGATCGGCCCGGTTCACGCAACCTTCCCGGCATCAAAAATCCCGCAGTCGACGCCCTGATAAACCGTATCATCTTCGCAAAGGACCGCGCCGAACTAGTCGCGAGTTGCAAGGCGCTGGATCGGGTACTGCTCTGGAATTGCTATGTTGTCCCGCAATTCGCCGGCGGATTTCAGCGCGCCGCGCGCTGGGATCGTTTCAGCCATCCCGAGCCATTGCCCAAATACGGAACTTCCGGATTCCCAACCCTGTGGTGGTGGGACGCTGAAAAAGCGGCCAAGACGGGCGGACGCTCTTGAACGGTTCTTTTCGCGCACCCCCGCTCTCCCGCCGCCATGTGCTCGTTCTCGGCGTCGGCGCGCTGAGCGCAACTCGGTTCCGGTCTGCCACGGCGGCGGCCGAGGAAGGCGGCACCGAGGCCCACGGAATGTCGGTGTTCGGCGATCTGAAATATCCGGCCGATTTTCATCATTTCGAATACATCAATGTGGCCGCGCCGAAGGGCGGATTGTTTTCGCTGATCCCATCGGTTCGCGCCTACAACCAATCCTTCTTCACCTTCAATTCGTTCAACGCCTACATCTTGAAGGGCGAAGGCGCGCAGGGCATGGACATGACGTTCATGAGCCTGATGGCTCGCGCGAACGACGAACCCGACGCGATGTACGGCCTTGCGGCGAAATCCGTGCGGATTTCCCCCGACAAGCTCACCTACCGCTTTTCGATGCGACCCGAAGCGCGATTCCACGATGGCTCGAAATTGACGGCGCATGACGTCGCCTTCTCGCTGACCGCGTTGAAAGAAAAGGGCCACCCGCTGATCGTGGTTCAGTTGCGCGACCTGGTGAAGGCCGAAGCGATTGACGATGCGACCGTGGTGGTCACGCTCGCGGAAAAGCACGCCCGCGACGTGCCACTCTATATCGCGGGCCTGCCGATCTTCTCCAAGACTTATTACGCGACGCACGCGTTTGATGAATCGAGCCTCGATGCGCCGCTCGGGTCGGGCCCGTACAAGGTCGGCAAGTACGAAGTCAACCGCTACGTCGAGTATCATCGGGTCAAGGATTGGTGGGCGGCCGATCTTCCCGTCAACCGCGGCAGCTACAATTTCGATATCGTGCGCTACGAATTCTATCGCGATCGCGATGTCGCGTTCGAGGGCTTTTCAGGCAAGAGCTATCTCTACCGCGAAGAATTCACCGCGCGCATCTGGGCCACGCGCTATGATTTTCCGGCCATCAAGGACGGCCGGGTCAAGCGCGAGACCCTGCCGGATCAAACGCCGTCCGGCGGACAGGGCTGGTTCTTCAATACCCGCCGCGATAAATTCAAGGACCCACGCGTGCGCGAAGCCCTGGGCTACGCGTTCGATTTCGAGTGGACCAACAAGACCGTTATGTATGGCGTCTATGCGCGCACTTTTTCGCCGTTCCAGAATTCGGACATGGTGGCGAACGGGCCGCCGTCGCCTGAAGAGCTAAAGCTGCTCGAGCCGTTCCGCGGACAGGTGCCGGACGAAACGTTCGGCGAGCCCTTCGTGCCACCGGTGTCGGATGGATCGGGGCAGGACCGGGCGCTATTACGTAAAGCGCAGCAATTGCTGCAAGGGGCAGGGCTTCCCGTCAAGGACGGCAAGCGGCTCTTGCCGAACGGCGAAGTTTTCACGGTCGAATTCCTGCTCGATGAGCCGTCCTTTCAGCCGCATCACGCGACCTTCATCAAGAATCTCGGCCAGATTGGGATCGAGGCCAACATTCGGCTGATCGACGCGGTACAATATCGCGCCCGTGTGGAAGCCTTTGATTTCGACGTGACGACCGAGCGCATGAGCATGTCGGCGACGCCGGGCGACAGCCTGCGACCGTATTTTTCGTCGCAGGCGGCCGCCACCAAAGGGTCTTATAATCTGGCGGGGATTGCCAATCCCGCGATCGACGCGCTGATCGAAAAGGCCATCGGCGCTGAAACGCGAACCGATCTGACCATCGCATGCCGGGCGCTGGACCGGGTATTTCGGGCCGGCCGTTATTGGGTGCCGCAGTGGTACCGGTCCACTCACCCGATCGCCTATTGGGATCAGTTCAGCCACCCGGAAAAGCCGCCGAGATATGCCCAGGGCGTCGGCGCGCCGGAGAACTGGTGGTATGACGCCGCCAAGGCTGCGAAACTCGAGCAGGCGAAATAGTTCATGAGCGCATACATCGCCCGCCGCATATTTCTGATGCTCCCGACCTTGCTGGGCATCCTGCTGGTCTCGTTCCTGGTCGTGCAATTCGCGCCGGGCGGTCCGGTGGAGCGCGTGCTCGCGCAGCTCAGTGGTGCCGATACCGGCGGCACCTCGCGGATTTCGGGCGGCGGTGGCGATTTCGGTCCGCGCGGCCAGGCCGGCGCGTCAGCCGACGCTATGAGTTCGAAGTACCGCGGCGCGCAGGGACTCGATCCCGACTTCATCAGGAAACTCGAAGCGCAATTCGGTTTCGACAAGCCGGCGCCGGAACGTTTTGCGCTGATGCTGTGGAATTTCGCGCGCTTCGATTTCGGCAAGAGCTATTTCCGCGACGTCAGCGTGCTGCAACTGATCAAGGAGAAGCTGCCGGTCTCGATGTCGCTCGGGATCTGGATGACGCTCCTGACCTATCTGATCTCGATTCCGCTCGGCATCCGGAAGGCCGTCAAGGACGGCTCGAAGTTCGACACCTGGACCTCGGCGGTGATCATCGTCGGATTTGCCATTCCTGGATTTCTGTTCGCGATCCTCCTGATCATCCTGTTCGCCGGCGGTTCGTTTTTCAATTTTTTCCCGCTGCGCGGTTTGACGTCGGACGGCTGGGCACAATTTCCCTGGTACTGGAAGATCCTCGATTATTTCTGGCACATCACGCTGCCGCTGATTTCGATGGCGCTCGGCGCTTTCGCCACCATGACGCTTTTGACCAAGAACTCGTTCCTCGATGAAATCCGCAAGCAGTATGTGATGACGGCGCGCGCCAAGGGCTGCAGCGAAACCCAGGTGCTCTACAATCACATTTTCCGCAATGCCATGCTGATCGTCATCGCCGGCTTCCCGAGCGCCTTCATTCACGCCTTCTTTTCGGGCTCGCTTCTGATCGAAACCATCTTCTCGCTGGATGGGCTGGGCCTGCTCGGCTTCGAGAGCGTGCTGAACCGCGATTATCCGGTCGTGTTCGGGACGCTGTTCATCTTTTCGCTGGTTGGACTGGTCGTCAATCTGATCTCCGATCTCGCCTATATGTGGATCGATCCCAGAATCGATTTCGAGGCGCGGGAAGTCTGATGACCATTATCGCGCCGCCACCGGTCGAGACCACTGTTCAGTCGCCGCTCGGCGAAATCGTCCCGATGACGCGCCATCGGTTCGGCCCGTCGCCGCTCAATCGCCGGCGCTGGCAGAATTTCAGATCGAACCGCCGGGGTTACTGGTCGTTCTGGATTTTCATGATCCTGTTCTTTGTCTCGCTGTTCGCCGAGCTGATCGCCAATGACCGCCCGTTCCTGATCAAGTTCGACGGGCATCTGTATTGGCCGGCGTTCGTCAGCTATTCCGAGACCACCTTTGGCGGAGATTTCGAGACCGCCGCCGACTATCGCGATCCATACTTACAGAAATTGATCGCGGACAAGGGCGGCACCATCGTCTGGCCGCTGATCCGCTATTCCTACGATACGCACAACCTCGACCTGCCGACCCCCGCGCCGTCGAAACCGACCTGGATGCTGACGGAAGCGCAGTGCAAGGATGTCGTGGTGAAGAAGGGCCTGAACAGCTGCCGCGACCTCGAATACAATTGGCTCGGCACCGACGACCAGGGCCGCGACGTGGTCGCGCGGCTGATCTACGGCTTCCGGATCTCGGTGCTGTTCGGTCTCATCCTGACCATCATCTCCTCGATCCTCGGCGTCGCCGCGGGTGGCGTGCAGGGCTATTTCGGCGGCTGGATCGACCTCGGCTTTCAGCGCTTCATCGAAGTCTGGACCGCGATTCCCTCGCTCTATCTGCTCTTGATCATATCATCGGTGCTGCCGCCCGGCTTCTTCGTGCTGCTCGGCATTCTCCTGCTGTTCTCCTGGGTATCGCTGGTCGGCCTGGTGCGCGCGGAATTCCTGCGCGGGCGCAATTTCGAATACATCACGGCGGCGCGGGCGCTCGGCGTCTCCAATGCCGTGATCATGTTCCGGCATCTGTTGCCGAATGCCATGGTGGCGACCATGACGTTCCTCCCCTTCATCGTATCGTCGTCGGTGATGACGCTGACGGCGCTTGATTTCCTCGGCTTCGGCCTGCCGCCGGGCTCGCCGTCGCTGGGTGAATTGCTGTCGCAGGGCAAGGCCAACGTTCAGGCGCCGTGGCTCGGCTTCACCGGATTCTTCGCCGTCGCCATCATGCTGTCATTGCTGATCTTCATCGGCGAAGCGGTGCGCGACGCGTTCGATCCGCGCAAGACGTTCAGGTAGCCGCATGGATTCGATCAACCAGCCCCTGCTCGATGTCCGCGATCTGTCGGTGGCGTTTCATCAGCCGAGCGGCGTCTCGACGGCGGTCGATCAAATCTCCTTTGAGATCAAGCGCGGCGAGTGCGTGGCGCTGGTCGGCGAATCCGGTTCCGGAAAATCGGTCAGCGCGTTGTCGATCCTCAAGCTGTTGCCCTACCCGACCGCCTCGCATCCCTCCGGCAGCATTCGCTTCAAGGGGCGCGAGCTGCTTAATCTGCCGGAACACGAGATACGCAGCATTCGCGGTAACGACATCTCCATCATCTTCCAGGAGCCGATGACCTCGCTCAATCCGCTGCACACGATCGATGCGCAGATCGGCGAGATCCTGCAGCTGCACAGCGGCGTTCGCGGGCCGATGGCGCGGGCGCGGACGCTCGAGCTGTTGACCCAGGTCGGCATTCCCGAACCGGAAACCCGGCTCAAGAGCTATCCGCATCAATTGTCCGGCGGCCAGCGCCAGCGCGTCATGATCGCGATGGCGCTCGCCAACGAGCCGGATTTGCTGATCGCCGACGAGCCGACCACGGCGCTCGATGTCACCGTGCAGGCGCAGATCCTGGCCCTGCTGGCGGAGATCCGCGCGCGGCTCGGCATGAGCCTGTTGTTCATCACCCACGATCTCGGCATCGTTCGCCGCATCGCGGATGTGGTCTGCGTGATGAACGGGGGCAAGATCGTCGAGCAGGGACCGGTGGAGCAGGTCTTCACCGCGCCGAAACATCCCTACACCCGCGATTTGCTGGCAGCCGAGCCGAAGCCCGACCCGGCGCCGCCGCGGCCCAATTCTCCGGTCGTGATCTCGACCGACGATCTGAAGGTCTGGTTTCCGGTCAAGCGCGGTCTGCTCCGCTCGACGGTCGGCCACATCAAGGCGGTCGATGGCGTCAGCCTGAAGGTGCGCAAGGGCGAGACGCTGGGCGTGGTCGGCGAATCCGGCTCCGGCAAGACCACGCTCGGCCTGGCGCTGCTGCGGCTGATCTCGTCCGACGGGCCGATCGTGTTTTTGGGCAAGGACATCCAGGGCCTGCGTTTCAAGCCGATGCGGCCGTTCCGCCGCGACATGCAGATCGTGTTCCAGGATCCGTTCGGCGCGCTAAGCCCGCGCATGTCGGTCGGCGATATCGTCGCCGAAGGCCTCAGCGTGCATCAGCGCGCGCTGTCGGAATCCGAGCGCGAGACCCGGGTGATCAAGGCGCTGCGGGATGTCGGCATGGATCCGGCGACGCGGTTTCGCTATCCGCATGAATTTTCCGGCGGCCAGCGCCAGCGCATCAGCATTGCGCGTGCGGTGGTGCTGGAGCCGAGTTTCGTGGTGCTGGATGAACCGACCAGCGCGCTCGATATGCTGTTCCAGGCGCACATGGTCGATCTCCTGCGCGAACTGCAGCGCAAGCGCGACCTGACCTACATGTTCATCTCGCATGATTTGCGCGTGGTGGCTTCGCTCGCAAGCCACCTGATCGTGATGCGCGACGGCAAGGTGGTGGAGGAGGGGCCGGCCTCCAAGCTGTTCAAAAATCCGAAGTCCGACTATACCCGCGCGTTGTTCGCCGCTGCGTTCCGGCTTGAAACCGCGCCGGGCGCTGCCGTCTGAACCTGTTCACGCCAGCCGCTTGATCGCCGTGATCTCGCTGCCCGCGCCCTTGATGCGCGCGATCGCCTCGCTCGTGTTCTCGATCACCGTGGCCATGTGATGGGCGTTGGCGTGAACGACGCTGTCGGCGGCGCGGGCGATCGCCACATGGCCCTTCCAGAAGATCAGGTCGCCGCGCCGCAGTTTCTTGGTTTCCGCCGTATCCAATTCCCTGCCAAGGCCGTCCTGCTGCATGTCGCTGTCGCGGGGACAGCCGGTGCCGGCGGCGTTCAACGACACCTGGACCAGGCCGGAACAATCGATCCCAAGACTGCTCTTGCCGCCCCAGAGATAGGGCGTGCCGGCGAATTGTTCGGCCACGGCGACGAAATCCTCCGCCCTGTGGTCGATGTTGCCGACATGCCGCCGCGGCAGGTACCAGCCGTCGCGTGTGACGGCGAAAGCGCCGTCGTCGCGCTCCACCGTGAGCGTTGCCCCCATGACGAGGGTCTCGACCGGCGGCAGTTTGATCGAGGGACCCGGGAAGGCGAATGTCCTGAGCGCGATGATCTTGTGGGTCGGCTTTCCGGTTGGTTTTGCCAGGGCGCGATCGGGCAGCCAGCCGACATAGCCGTCGCCGTTTAATTGGCCCCAGGCAAAGCCTTCGCCATTGCGGTCATAGATCGTCACGCGCTCGCCCATCAGCGCTTGTGTCAGCAGCGTGGCGTCGGAGGAAGGCCGCTCGCGCAACGGCGCGATGGCATCCGAAATCATGAATTCCTCGCCGGTGACAAAGCGCGCCGCTGCGATCTTGCCTTCGAGATATTTCGCGGCGAGATCCGGCCGCGCCGGCGTTAGTCGTGGATCATCCATAGCGTTCGCCCAGCAATTTATAGATCGCGCGCGCGGCCTGGCATTCGCCGCCTTCCGGGCGCGCCGGCCTGGCCGTCGGCGTCCAGCCGTAGATATCGACATGCAGCCAGCTTTTGGCGTCTTCGACGAAATGCTGCAGGAACAGCGCGCAGGTGATGGAGCCCGCGAACGTGCCCGACGGCGCATTGTTGACGTTGGCGACTTTCGAATCGAGCCAGGCGTCGTAAGGCGGCCACAGCGGCAGCCGCCACAGCGGATCGTTCTCCTCTCTGGCGCACCGCGCGACGTCGAGCGCCAGTGCCTCGTCATCGGTATAGAAGGGCGGCAAATCCGGACCCAGCGCCACCCGCGCCGCACCGGTCAGGGTGCCCAGATCGACCAGCAGGTCCGGTTGTTCCTCGCAGGCCAGCGCCAGCGCGTCGGCCAGCACCAGCCGGCCTTCGGCGTCGGTGTTGCCGATCTCCACGGTGAGACCCTTGCGCGATTTGAAGATATCGAGCGGGCGGAAGGCGTTGCCGGCCACCGCGTTCTCCACCGCGGGGATCAAAACCCTTAAGCGCACCTTGAGCTTGGCATCCATCACCATCAGCGCCAGCGCCAGCGCGTTGGCGGCGCCGCCCATGTCCTTCTTCATGATCAGCATGCCGCTGGATGGTTTTAAGTCCAGCCCTCCGCTGTCGAAGCACACGCCTTTGCCGACCAGCGTCACCCTGGGATGGGACGGATCGCCCCAGCTCAAATCGATCAGCCGCGGCGCGCGCGCCGACGCCATGCCGACCGCATGGATGAGCGGAAAGTTCTGGCGGGTCAGGTCGTCACCGACGATGCAGTTAAATGTGGCGCCAAAGCGCTCGGCAAGCTGACGCGCCGCCGCCGCCAGTTCTTCCGGTCCCATGTCGTTGGCCGGCGTATTGATGAGATCGCGGGCAAGGCTGGTGGCTTCCGCCATTCGCGGTCGCGGGATTTGCCGTTCGCGTCCTCGAGCCCGAAGACGACCTCGGCGATTCCGCCATCCGCGGCCGGAAGGGTAAGGCACGCACCGGGCTTGGCCGCGAAGCCGTTGGCGAGCGCGAACTGCCGGGCCTGCGCGGGAAGGCCGGCGCAGATCGCCTCCCAATTCGCCTTGGTCGCAAAGGTAATCGGAATGGCTGGTGCGGTGGGCGCGGTTTCGAATACGGAAGGCATGCTTCTCTCGGTCATTATTTGAAACGGGGAGGGCGCAACGGTAGCGGCCGGAGCCCGATTATTCAGACGTTCGCAAGGTTTCTGTGAGCCGGCAATGGCTTCTATGTCAAACCCGTCGGAACCGCATCATCCAATTTGCATGCGGACCGAACTCGCGGCGATGACGTCGAGGTGATCTAACCGGGTTAATAGCGACCTGAAGCGGGAGAATCCTATTTGGCCTACAATCGAACGAGCTGCCGCAATATCCTGACACGCGGCCTGGCTGTGATGGCTTTACTAAGCATTTATGGCTTCAGTTTCATCGGCGCGTCTGCGCTCTGGTTGAGCGCCTCTACCACATCCGCCCTTGCCCGCGGCGGCGGTTTCCATGGCAGTGGATTTCGCGGCGCCGGATTTGGGCTCGGTTTGGGTCTGGGCCCTTATCCCAATTACGGCTACGGCGGATACTATCCCTATTACGGCGACAAGGGTGTTTGCTATGTGGTTCAGCGACGCGTCCTGATGCCCTATGGCTGGCGAATACGCCGCGTCTCGATCTGCGAGTGATGACAGTTCTGCGGCACTCCGCCTGAGCGGTCACGGACCGAATTGTCGATGTGCCCCGACGATCCCGGCACTGCCCGGCCTCAACGTCGCTCGCCAAAGCCACCATGCATTCGAGCTTGGTCGCGGTCCCCTATCGACCGCAGTTCCATACGTTCCCGATCGGGGTCTGGGTCCAGCACGGGCCGAATCCTCCGCCGTTCCAGCGCCCTCGATAAAAGCCTGGGCCGCCATACCAATAGACTGGCCTGCGATTCCGCGCCTGTTCCGCTTCGATCCGTTCGGGTGACCGGTAGCCAGGCAAAAAACCATATCCGTGCCAGCGATGCATCAGATGACGCTTTGCCTGCACGGGCGCAGCAGAAGCCGCCGTGGCTGCCAGCAGCAAAACTGCAATCGCGGTCAGACCAAAGAAATTTCGCAACATTGTGGGCCGTCCTGTTCCGCTGGTTTGACCATCACACAACGCATGGTGGGTTCGTCAACCGCCTTCGTAGTGCCACCGACGACGAGTGAGTTTCGACCAACTGCCCAATTTAACCAGACGTTAGGGTTAACAGTCTATTGCTGGGCCCATCCGGCGCGATCAATTCGCCTGACATCGTGAGTCAAAGCTCCATGCACCAGCAGTACAGTGTTGCCCGGCTTCTCACATCCGTGGCCGTGGCAGCCTTACTGGCTGCCGGGCTTGGCGGATGCCAGACCATGTCGGACATCACCGGATCGATTTCGTCAAAGGCCGAGACCAGGCCCGACGCCGATCCGCGGCGCTCGGTAGACGCTGACGGCGAGCGCTATCGCGCCAATCCCAAGGACGCCGACGCCGCGCTTCGCTATGGCCAGGCGCTGCGCGCCACGGGGCAGCGCACCCAGGCGGTCGCCGTGCTCGAGCAGGCCACCCTCGCTCATCCCAGCAACAAGGCGCTGCTCGCCGGCTATGGCCGCGCGCTCGCCGATAACGGCAATTTCCAGCAGGCGTTCGATATCCTGGCCCGCGCCCATTCGCCGGATAATCCCGACTGGCGTATCCTGTCGGTGCAGGGAACCGCGCTCGATCAGCTCGGCCGGCATGACGAAGCCCGGCGCTATTACGACAGCGCTCTGAAGATCGTGCCCGAGGAGCCGTCGGTTCTCTCCAATCTCGGTCTCTCCTATGTTCTTTCAAAGGATCTGCCGAAAGCGGAAGAGACGCTTCGGCGGGCCTACGGCAATGCCCGGGCCGACGCCCGGGTACGGCAGAATCGCGGTCTGGTGGTTGGCCTGCAGGGCCGCTTTGCCGAGGCCGAAACCATCGTCAGGGCCGATCTGCCGGCAGAGGAGGCGGCTGCGAATGTCGCCTACCTGAAGCAGATGCTGAACCGCAATGATGGCCCGCGTGGCAAGGTGCCGGTGGCGTCCCTTAGCCGCCCCGACTGATCGTTTCCGATCAAGATACCTGCTCAAGCATTTTCAGGCGAAGATGCCCGGATGTGATCGGCGGGTGGAACAGCGTTTCGCCTCAACCGAAAAGGCGCTAATTCGCCGGCTTAGCCGCCGCAGAGGCGCCGCTGGCCTGGCCGCTGAGCGAGCCGGCCTGATCCATCGCCGCTTTGAAATAAGTCTCGCCGTCGCCAAGGGTAACGCGCCGCTGGCAAACCGGCATGCAGCTATACGACTCGCGTTCGAGGCCGCGATAGACCGTGACGAGCCGATCGGTGGGGCCTTCGACCTGAATGAGGCGGTCCATCAGGATTTCGCCGGCGCGGTCCATCGCAATGAAATTGGTCGCGCCGTAGCCCTTGCCGGTCACCACGATGATGCCGCCGTTCTGCAGCGTAACGTCTGCGATCAGCGGGTTTCCGACAACGATGGTCGCGACCCGGCCGGGCAGCTTGACCAGCTTGGCCTGATCGACATTGACCGCGATGGTGCTGTCCGAAAACTCGGCAGACGCAGCCCCTGGACTTAGGAGAAGGGCGAATGCCAGCGCGCTTAATCCGAAAGACGCGCGGATGCGGGTACGCAGGAAGCTCAGCGACATACTATACTCCGGGGCGTTGACAAGCCGGCTGAAGCGATACGCAGCGGAACCGGCGCCCGACGCGGTGAATCTGACGACAATTAGTGAACGAAGTGCAAACGGAGCCGAGAAACTCCATTTGCCTACTGCCGGAACGGATAGGCCAATTGCCCGCCGATCTCCGACGGAAACGATTGATCATCGACGCCATAGTGATCCGGCAACTGGTTTTCCGGCATCTTGAAGGTGCCGAAAAGGATATCCCAGATCGGAAAGGTTCCGGCAAAATTGGTATTGCCGCCCACTTCCAGCGCGGTGTGATGCCAGCGGTGGAACACCGGCGTCGCCAGCACGTATTTGAACGGGCCCAGCGTCCAGTTCAGATTGGCGTGAACGAACGCCGAATGGAACATGTTGAACGGCCCGACCCAGAGCATGATGTTCGGCGAGATGCCCGCCATCAGCAGGATCACGTCGACCGCGATGGTCCCCAGGAACAGGTTGACGGGGTGGAAGCGCGCCGCCGAGATCCAGTCCAGATCCTCGGACGAATGGTGGATCGCGTGATATTTCCAGAATGCGCCGCCATGAAACATGCGGTGCAGCCAATACAACATGAAGTCCGACAGAACCAGGAACAGCACCGCCTGCAGCCACAGCGGCAATTCGGACAGTGGGCCATGGCCGTTGTCGTAGAATGCAATCAGTTCGTCGGCGTCATGGATCTTGAAGACCACGCCGGCGCCGAGCACCAGAAGCCCGATCCGCAGCACGCGCCCGAACAGCGGCACGAAGAACCAATAGCAAATGTCGGTGACAAGCTCGCGCTTGCGCCACCAGGGCGTTCCGGGATTGCAGGCCCAGAAATGGGCCAGCACCGAGAACACCAGAGCCAGCACGATGGTGACGGGCACCACCCTGGCGATCGTCTGGCCAAGCATCTCGACGACTTCCATGGGTAGGTTGGACATGTCCGCCTCATCTGATCTGGGACCTCAAGAGTTACCCGCCCACGCTTAAGGAGCCATGAAGCCGAGGCAGCCGTAGCCCCGCCGCTCCCTGCAGCAATGGGTATCGGGGCCAATAGCGGATTTATGCGGAGCTCTTAATTGGAAATTTACTCTGCCCAAGAAGAGCCCGATCCATCGATGTTTAGGCGATCGAATTAACTGCGCTGCAATTCTCCGAACCTATGGTCACGCCATGGTCACGGTGCTGAGAACGCCGGCGAGACCAAACGTTAGTCGACCAGCCACGTGTACATGGAGTTTACCTGATGAAGAATCTGATTGCGCGTTTCGTGAAGGACGAGTCCGGCGCCACCGCCATCGAATACGGCCTGATTGCCGCCGGCATTGCGCTCGCGATCATCGCTGTGGTCAACGGCCTCGGCACCAACCTGAACAACAAGTTCACCTCGATCAACAACTCGCTGAAGTAAGCGACTGTTATATGCGAGCGGCAAAGGCCTCGGGTCATCCCGGGGCCTTTGTTGTCTTCACCGGCTTGAGATGGCGTAAATATGCGTAAACCTGTTGCCGCCTCTGCCGCGGCCAGAAAAACCTCCGTGGCGCCCGGTAGCCGGGATAACGCGCCGGTGGAATTGGTCTGCATGGCGCTGGCTCTGGCGCTTGTCGTTCTCGCCTTGCGGATTGCGAGTATCTGGTGACAGGCCGGGCGTTTCCCGATTGTTCATCTCTCGCCATTAGGCTGCGGCGATACTCCGACCTCGCGCTGGCAGCACGGGCTGCATAAACCCATGATCCTCGACATCGCCCGCCTTCTGCTGTTTCCCGCCCTGATGGCGTTCGCGGCGGCGAGCGATCTCTTCACCATGACGATCTCCAACCGGGTATCGCTGGCGCTGGCGGCAGGCTTCCTGGCGCTCGCCCTCCTGAGCGGCATGGGACCTTACGACGTCCTCACCCATATCGGCGCCGGCGCCGCCGTTCTCGTCATCGCGTTTGCCTGCTTCGCCATGGGCTGGATCGGCGGCGGGGATGCCAAGGTAGCGGCTGCCGCGGCGCTCTGGTTCGGCTTTGGCCATCTAATGGACTATCTGCTCCATGCTTCGCTGTTCGGCGGCGCCTTGACGCTGCTGTTGCTTCAATTCCGGCAATGGCCGTTGCCTTACGCATTCGCCGGTCAGGCCTGGTTGCTCAAACTGCACGCCAAGGAAAGCGGAATTCCCTATGGAATCGCCCTCGCGATCGGCGCCCTGGCGATCTATCCGGAGACGGACTGGATCAAGGCGGTCGACCTCGCCCACTTCGCGCTTGGCTGATCGCGCCAGCAGTAAACTCGCCGTTAAGGCGATTTAGATACGCCTCATTAACCATGCTTTGACGAATAACTGGTCAACTCCCGTCACGGCGGCGGAAGCGTCGCGGCGTAATGTGGAAAGTGAAGCGTATGAATACCGCACGCATTGTCGTCCTGACCATCGCTGTCGGTGCCGGCGGCATTGCCGCATATCTTGCGAGTGGGTCCGACAACCAGCCTCTCCCGGCCGCACCCGTCGCGCAACTGCCGACGGTCGACGTGCTCGTGGCGAAGTCCGAAATCGGCCTCGGCCAAACGGTCAAGCCGGAGGATATGCAGTGGCAGACATGGCCGGCGGCGACGGCGAGCAACCTTTTTATCCGCCGTAGCGAACGTCCAGAAGCCAGTAAGGAAGTCGCGGGTTCGATTGCACGCTCGCCATTCATCGCCGGCGAGCCGATCCGCGAACCGAAACTGATCAAGGCCAACGGGTCGGGCTTCATGGCCGCGGTGCTGCCCACCGGCATGCGCGCGATCTCGACCGAAATCTCGCCGGAGACCGGCGCCGGCGGTTTTATCCTGCCCAACGACCGGGTCGACATCATTCTGTCCAAGCGCGACAAGGATCGCAATGGCTCGGGCGATAGCGTCAACTCCGAAATTATCCTGAGCAACATCCGCGTTCTCGCGATCGACCAGGCGCCGAAGGAAAAAGACGGCCAGACCGCCGTGGTCGGCAGGACCGTGACACTTGAATTGAAGCCCGGCCAGGCGGAGACGCTCGCGCGCGCGCGCCAGAGCGGCACCCTGACGCTGGCGCTGCGCAGCATCGCCGACGTCAACGCGGTTGCATCCGCCGATGAGCCAGCCGGCCGCGGCGGCAGCATCAACGTAGTTCGCTACGGCGTCGCAAGCCCGACGACGATACAGAAGTGATGAAGAGGACGCCCGATATGAAATGCAGGGGAAATCAGCCGGCGATGCGGACCTCTTTGGTTCGTGCCCTGTCGTTTTCGGCGGTCGCCGCGCTGACGCTTAATCCGGCGCTGACGCCGGTGGTGGCAAGCGACTATCGCGCCGCGGCGCCGGTTGCCGCCGACGGGCAGATGAATGCGCGCTTCCTTGCGCTCGGCATCGGCAAGTCCGTTGTGATCGATCTGCCGCGCGATATCAAGGATGTGCTGGTCGCCGATCCGAAGATCGCAAACGCCGTGATTCGTTCGGCGCAGCGCGCCTATATCATCGGCGCCGCGATCGGCCAGACCAATATCATATTCTTCGATTCGGCAGGCCAGCAGATGGCGGCCTATGACATCGCGGTCAAGCGCGATCTCAACGGCGTTCGCGCCGCGCTGAAGCAAACGCTGCCGAACGCCGATGTCCAGATCGAAGGCGTCGGCGACGGCGTGGTGCTGTCCGGCACGGCGGCCAGTCCGATCGAGGCGCAGCAGGCGGGCGATCTCGCGGCGCGGCTGGTCGGCGGTGCCGACAAGGTCGTCAACTCGATCGCGGTCCGGGGCCGCGATCAGGTGATGTTGAAGGTCACGGTCGCCGAGGTTCAGCGCGCCATCATCAAACAGATGGGCATCGACCTCTCCGCCACCATGAATTACGGCACGGCTGCCGTTACGTTCGACAATAGCAATCCGTTCACGGCACTCGGCCATACGCTTACGAGCAATAATGCCGCAGCAGGTTTTGGTTCGACGACACGCACCGTCGGCGGCGTTCCCGTGCCCTCGGTGCAGGCCACCATACGCGCCATGGAAAGCGCCGGCGTGATACGTACGCTGGCGGAGCCAAATTTGACGGCGATCTCCGGTGAATCGGCGACGTTCATCGCCGGCGGCGAGTTTCCGGTACCGGCGGGCTATTCGTGCGATCCCGTTACGCATGTCTGTACCACGCAGATCAGCTTCAAGAAGTTCGGCATTTCACTCAATTTCACGCCGGTCGTGATGACCGAAGGCCGGATCAGCCTGCGGGTGATGACCGAAGTGTCGGAGTTGTCGAATGAAAACTCCTTTACGCTGCTGCAGTCGGCGGGCAATGCACTGACGGTGCCCTCGATCAAGACCCGGCGCGCCGAAACGACGCTGGAAATTCCCTCGGGCGGCGCGATGGCGATGGCGGGCCTGATCCAGGAGCAGACCAAACAGGCCATCAACGGCTTGCCGGGTATGGCGCAATTGCCGGTGCTCGGCGCGCTGTTCCGCAGCCGCGACTACGTCAACAACCAGACCGAGCTGATGGTGATTGTGACGCCCTATATCGTCCGCGCCGTCGCGCAGAAGGACCTGTCGCGCCCCGATGACGGCTTTGCGGCGGCGTCGGATCCGCAGGCTGATCTGATCGGCAATATCAATCGTATCTACGGCGTTCCCGGCCGCGTTGAGCCGGCCCGGAATTATCGTGGCACCTATGGCTTTATCACCGACTGAGGCGGGACGAGGACTAAAACGATGACAGTTAAATTACCCGTCGCTCGCAATCGCGCCTACCGCATGGCGGGAGCGCTTGTTGGCCTTGCCGTCGCGCTGGGGGCCTGCACCCATACCGAGGAGGCGGTGACGACGGCGAGCGTCCCTGACGATTATCGCGCACGTCATCCGATCGTGATCCAGGAAGCCGATCGCTCCGTCGTGATCTTTGTCGGCCACGCCCGCGGCGGCCTTTCCGCCTCGCAGCGCGCCGACGTGATCGGGCTGGCGCGGATATGGTTGCAGGAGGGGACCGGCGCCATCAATGCCGATCTGCCGGTCGATACGCCGAACGCCAGGGCGGCCGCGGAAACGTTCCGGGAGGTACAGGCT
>WNGJ01000540.1_pt1 | contig 34718 bp, 29 predicted proteins | sample 5400611 | NCBI WGS metagenome assembly WNGJ01 (sample SAMN13153375, study PRJNA577476) | soil metagenome | isolation source: 40 cm soil or saprolite under Garry oak tree replicate 1 | place: USA:California | collected 2016-06-15
CCAGCGTGGCATAAGCGGTCGCTGTAAAGAGGGCGATAGCAGTCGCAACAAACACCGCGAACCACATGTTCATTGCCGAGGCAGGCGCGGCCTGTAACTGGTAGGTTGTCCAGAGGAAGGCACCTGGCGCGATCAGCGCCATAGCGTTGATGGTGACCCCGGTAAGGCTCAGCGTAGGCTTCATGCCAGTGGAGGTCTCGTTCGAAGTTTGAACTGCCATGATAATAATCCCTTTTCGTGTCTCACTACAATCACGACTAATTATTAATGGCATCATTACCATGCATCTGACCGGCATTGCTCACGATTAGAAAGGAGGGGTAACTGTTTCTGCAACTCTTCTTTAGTATAAAAATCTCAGGCAGCCATTGATAGAGATAAAATGTAAGAAGTGAGTCGGGTAATATTTGTGCATATTATACAAGTCATCACTTTTCGGTGCCCGGAATTTTCGGGACATCGATACAAAAAATCGCTATTTCCACATCTTTTAGTGGGAAATAGCGGCTTTTTTGTGCAATCTATACTGATGCTGCTAGCAGGATTCCAGCACAGCTCCAGTGTTGGCCGATTAGTAGACGGGAGTTACCCAATCCCGGTATTTTTCATTCTCGCCACGGCAGGCAGAGAGATAGAGCTCTTGCAGTTTCATGCTGAATGGCCCGGGTTTACCTGTGCCTACCGGGCGATGGTCGACACTGCTAACCGGTGAAACCTGTACACCTGTGCCGCACATGAAGATTTCGGTAGCGGCATACAATTCGGTGCGGTCGATGTGCCGTTCTTCGACTGTCATGCCGAATTCCTCGCGTATCATGTCGATCAAGGCATTGCGCGTGATGCCCTCGAGGATGTCTTCAGAGAGTGCGGGGGTGGCAAGCCTGCCATTGCGCAAGATGAACAGGTTGCACGAACTGCCCTCCGAAACGGTGCCGTCATGGGTAAGCATGATGGCTTCGTCGAAACCAGATGCGCTGGCATCATCAATGGCAAGGGAACTATTGATGTAGGCTCCCGTGACTTTGGCACGCACAGGCATGGCGTTACTGTTGGCCCGTCTCCAGGACGAGGTGCAGACACTCAGGCCCGAGCTAATATCGACGTAGTTACCCATGGCGAACGTGTAGATGGCTGTGGAGTCATCCAGCGAGTTGAGCGTGAGCTTGATGGTGCGCGCGGACTTATAGGTGATGGGGCGCACGTAGACATCCTGGCGGTAACCATGTCTGCGTACAAGCTCGACGGTGATACGACACAGGTCGTCAACCGATTCATTGGGGTGCATGCGCAAGGTGTTCCAGGAGTTGGCCATGCGCTCATAGTGTTCCCGCACTTTCAATAGGTATAGTTGTTCGTGGTTTGCATTCCAGTAGCCGCGGATGCCCTCAAAACAGGCTGTGCCGTAGTGTAGTGCGTGGGTTGCGATACTCACTTTAGCTTCGTTCATTGGTACGACGCGTCCTTCGAAGTAGGCATATCCTTCGTCAGGGCTTAGTACTGGTACTTTTGGGGCCTCTGCTTTCACTGGTTGTTCGTTGTTTTGTGATAGTGAGGTTTCGGTCTGGCTCACGATTAACTCCTTGATTGCTCTCTTTGTCTCGACGCCTGCGGCGGCGAGAGAATAAAGAATTTTGTGGGGACACCCCACACCCCAGCAGAGGGCGGCCGCCCTCTGCACTCCCGCTTAATCCTCTATATAGCTGAGAGTGTTTCCATGCCGGTCTCGGCTATATAGAGCAGGTCTGCGTCGGTGATGTGTTTCTTTTGATCGGCCATGGAGACAAAGCGGCTGTAGGCAACTTTGAGCTGTTCGGCATTGAGTTTGACGCCTAGTTGTCGCAGTCGAGCATCCAGGCCATGACGTCCAGAATGCTTGCCTAGCACCAGTTTTGTATCTGTCCATCCCACCGATTGGGGAGTCATGATCTCGTATGTCATGCGATTTTTCAGCATGCCGTCCTGGTGGATACCTGCTTCGTGGGCAAAGGCGTTTGCTCCCACTACGGCCTTGTTCGGCTGTACGGGAATACCTGTAATTTGACTTATAAGCTGGCTTGTTGCCAGGAACTCGTGCGTGTTTATACGCGTGTCAATGTTTCGATAGAAATCAGGCCGTGTGCGCAGCGCCATCACGACCTCTTCCATGGCAGTATTGCCTGCGCGCTCACCCAGGCCATTGATGGTCACTTCTACTTGCCGCGCTCCCCCTTTGATGGCGGCTAAGGTGTTAGCAGTCGCCATACCCAGGTCGTTATGGCAGTGGGCGCTCATTACAACATCCTCTATACCTGGGATGCGCTCGCGCAGGTAACGGAACAGTGCTTCGTACTCATAGGGCATGGTGTAACCGACGGTATCCGGCACGTTAATGGTCGTTGCACCCGATTTGATAGCAGTTTCAAAGACGCGGCAGAGGTAATCCCAATCGCTACGGGTGGCATCTTCCGCTGAGAACTCGATGCTTGGGCAGAGGTTGCGCGCATAAGTAACCGTGTCCTTCACTCGCTGAAGTGCTTCCTGGTAACCGAGATTCAACTTATGGGTAAGGTGAATTGCAGAGGTTGCCAGGAAGATATGAATTACCGGTTGCTCAGCATCACAGACGGCCTCCCAGGCGGCGTCAATATCGCTCACGCTGGCGCGAGCCAATCCAGCGATTGCGGCGCCGTGGGCATGGCGTGCAATTTCTTTGACTGCTTCAAGGTCGCCAGGAGAGGCGGCAGGAAAGCCTGCTTCAATGATGTCGACGTTGAGACGCACAAGCTGTTCAGCAATTTGAATCTTCTCTTCAGTCGTCATTGTGGCTCCTGGTGACTGCTCGCCATCGCGCAAGGTTGTGTCAAAAATCCGGATTACCGCAGGGTCGGCCATTGTTTTGTTTCCTCCTTGAAAAGGGCTGTTCTTTCAAACAAACGAACCTGGTCTGATTCGATGTTCTATTGTTTGGTTTCGGCAATTTCTGGTTTTTTGTTTGGGGCATTCAACCAGGGCATCATTGCGCGAAGTTCGCTGCCAACGTGTTCGATCTGGTGCTGGGCGTTGCTTCGACGCATGGCCTGGAAGCTGGGACGGCCAGCCTGGTTCTCAAGTATCCAGCGCGCGGCAAAGCTGCCATTCTGGATTTCTTTTAGGATGCGCCGCATCTCATCTTGCACATGCTGGTCGATGATGCGTGGGCCAGAGACATAGTCGCCAAATTCGGCGGTATCGCTGACAGAGTAGCGCATGTAACTCATGCCGCCCTGGTACATCAGGTCTACAATGAGTTTCATCTCGTGCATGCACTCGAAGTAGGCTACTTCCGGCTGATAGCCTGCCTCTACAAGCGTCTCGAAGCCTGCACGGATCAACGAGGTGATCCCGCCACAGAGAACGGCCTGCTCGCCAAAAAGGTCGGTTTCGGTCTCTTCGGCAATAGTTGTGTGCAGCACACCGGCACGCGTGCAGCCGATCGCACGGGCATATGCCAGGGTCAGGGCTTCGGCGTTGCCTGTGGCATCCTGAAAGACGGTCCACAGGGCAGGAACACCTACGCCCTCGGTGAAGAGGCGGCGCAACATGTGGCCAGGGCTTTTGGGCGCAACCATCGCGACATCAATGTCGGGAGGGGGCACTATCTGTGAGTAGTGCAGGCTGAAGCCGTGCGCTGTCATCAGCATCTTGCCTGGAGCGAGTCCAGGTCGAATGTCGCGCTCAAATACTTCGCGATGATGCTGGTCTGGGATGAGGATCATGATAACATCGGACTGCTCAGCGGCGGCGGCCGGTGTCACTACCTGCAGTCCTTCGACTTCGGCCTTCTCGCGACTCTTGCTGTTAGCAGGTAGACCTACCACTACATTACAGCCGTTGTCACGCATATTGAGCGCGTGGGCGTGTCCCTGGCTCCCGTAGCCAATAACGGCGATGCGTTTTCCTTGAATGAGTTCCAGGTTTGCGTCCGCATCGTAGTAAACGTTTGCCATAAGTGTTTTCTCCTTTTTCTGATTATCTCGCGGTGAAAGCTACAGGTCTGCGGCTCCACGTGCCATCGCCAGACGACCGGTGCGGGCAACCTCGCGGATGCCGTAGTCCTGTAACAGGCTGACTAGTTTTTCCACTTTTTCTTCATTGCCGGTCACTTCCAATGTGACCGTTTCCTGAGCTACATCAACGACATGCGCTCCGAAAAGGTGCCCGAGTTCGACAATCTCATTGAAATGAGAGGAGGCACCATTAACCTTAATCAGCGCCAACTCTCGCACCACAGTATGTTCAGATGAGAGGTTGACGATTTGTCGTACATTGACAATTTTGCGCAGCTGCTCTACTAACTGCTCGACTCCCACTTCGGAATCGTTCATAACGACCGTGATGCGTACCACATTTGGCAGTTCGCTGCGTCCGAGCGCGAACGATTGCAACCTGGCACGACGGCGACGAAGCACGCCAACGATGCGGTCGAGCGCCCCGTGCTGGTCATCCGCGAACACGACCAGGGTATGTGAACGCTCGGATCCTTGCGGAGCATTGGACTGGCCTGCTCGTTCTGTAGGAGCAGCTTGATTAGTCATGTCCCGTGCTCTCCTCCGTTTCCTCAATCATGTTGGTAATAGCAGAGCCAGGAGCGACCATTGGATAGACATTCGCTTCTGATTCAATGACGAAATCAATAATTACGGTTCCCTCCTTTTCCATTGCCTGGTGTACGGCCTCTGCCACTTCCTCATGCCTTGTGACATGCATGCCTGTCAGTCCGTAGGCGGCAGCTAACTGAACGTAGTCAGGTCCGGTAATAGGGGTCTCAGAGTAGTTGCCCGAGTGGAAGAAGTGCTGCCACTGGCGCACCATACCCAGGTAGCCGTTATTCATGATCGCTACTTTAATGGCGAGACCTTCCTGTTTCAGGGTGGCCAGTTCCTGGATATTCATCTGGATGCCTCCATCGCCTGCCACTACCCAGACTGTAGCGTCAGGTACACCCATTTTGACGCCCATGGCAGCAGGGAGAGCAAAGCCCATGGTGCCAAGCCCCCCTGAGGTAATGTGGCTATTGGGACGCGTCCAGGTGTAGTGGCGTGCCGTCCACATCTGGTGCTGCCCCACGTCGGTGACGATGATGGCATCACCGTGTGTTTCTGCACGGATCGCTTCCAGGATGGAGATTGGATCGGGATGTACTGTGTTGCGTGGGATAGCAGCAATGTGGTCTTGATCCTGTGCCTCATTGTTGCGTATTTCGCTGATCCACGTACGGTGATCGCCTGGCTCAACGGCTTCAACCAGAGCTTTCAAGGCAGCTTTAGCATCGGACACAATCGGTACGGCTGCCGGTTTGACTTTGTGCATCTCCGCGGGGTCGATATCAATGTGGATAAAGCGTGCACGAGGTGCGAACTCACTCGCTTTCCCGGTGACGCGGTCATCGAAGCGCAGCCCCACACCGATGATCAGGTCGGCGACACCAATGGCACGGTTGACATGTGCGGGTCCATGCATCCCCGGCATGCCAATAGCCAGGGGGTGCGTTTCAGGGAAGCCGCTCAGGCCGAGCAGCGTGGTGATGACTGGAATATTTGTCTTCTCGGCAAAGGCCTGCAATTCGCTCCAGGCATTCGCTAGAATGACTCCATGACCAGACATAATTAATGGCCGTTGAGCTTCAGCGATGAGCTGGGCGGCCCGCGCAATGGCTGCCGGCGACGGCTGCTGAGTTCGAGCAGCGCGGGCATACTCATTGGAACTGAGCCGTGTTGATGGGCGATAAAGTGTTTTGCTAAACTGGATATCCTTGGGAACATCGATGAGGACAGGGCCGGGACGACCGCTGAGAGCCAGTTGGAAAGCCTCGCGTACAATGTCCGCCAGGTCTTCGACTCTCTGCACCAGATAATTGTGCTTCGTGATCGGCTGGGTCACGCCTAAGACGTCGGTTTCCTGAAATGCATCGCGCCCGATAAAGGGACGCGCCACCTGTCCGGTGAGCGCTACAACCGGCGTAGAGTCCATGTATGCCGTGGCAAGGCCAGTGACAAGATTTGTAGCACCGGGACCGCTGGTTGCCACGCACACTCCAACCTTGCCCGTTGCACGAGCGTAGCCGTCGGCAGCGTGGGCTGCACCCTGCTCGTGTCGCACAAGTACGTGATGAAGGGCAGGATAAGAAGTGAGTGCGTCATAGAACGGCATGATCGCTCCGCCAGGGTAACCAAAGAGCAGTTCAACACCTTCACGTATCAAGGCCTCACAAAGGATTTGGCTACCTGTAAGTTCACGTGCCTCATCATTCAGTGGACCTGTCTCTCTTAGAGAGCCTGCCGAAGATATCTGTGCTATCTCGGGCTGTTGAGTGATAGTTGCAGCAGTCTGCATAGTTTCTCCTCCATAGACAATAAAGATAATTAAAAGCAATAAAAAACGAGAACCGTCCGAACTGGGAGGTCCTCGTTAGGTTACCTGCTATGGATTGGTTCGCTTCGTTGCTTCCTTTAATCTCCCTGTTTCGTATGTGGTACTGGTACCTTCGTTAGCCCTACCAAGCGTGCAAGCCCGGTAAGGCCGCTAAGGGCGAGGCTAAGAAGTACTACTACTACAAGGAGAAGGGAGCCCAATGCGGGTACCAGCGCAAACAAAGAAACCGACGTAGACACGCCGGTTCCGGTAATACTGGTAGATGCAGGAGTAGCCATGCATGTAGTTTGCATGGAAGAGGGCATACGCTGCACACGGCTACAACCAGCGAACGATGCTGGCCGTTTCGATGCGCTCCACGTTGCAGACATAGCTTTACTCCAACTCCTGGCTAATACAGTGAGAAATACAGAAGCTACGACAGCTACCTTGCTGAACCCTCTGTAAAAATTTCTTTGCTTTCCTTGAGGATACACTAATAGCTGTTTGTTTGTCAAGCCTTGGTCCAATCATCCTCATAAAAATCCTGTCCTGATTTATTAGAAAAACCCGCTTTTGTTACAACAAACGACGAGCCAGATCGTATATGGGAATATAGCGATATATCGCATTGTTTCAGTGAGCAGAAACGATATATCGTATCGTTTGCAAAGAACAGAAAGGAGACAATCCAAGATGCACGGCAGATTCGGCAGACATTTCGGTCCCCCTGGGAGCCGGGAAGGCTGGGAAGGCTGGACTCCTCCCTGGCTGCAACCTGACTGGCAAGGTCCTCGTGGTCCTCGCTTCTTCGGCGGAGGTCCAGGACCAGGATTCGGTCCTAGAGGCCCCTTTGGCTTTGGTGGGCAGTGGGGCAGTCCAGAGTTCCAGGCGTTGAGAACTGAAGCAGCAGAGGTGGCTCGGCTCTTCGCCATTGCCAGCCGCGGTGCCCTCGAGAACCGGGAGCGCCTGGCACAACTGCGGGCGACGCTGGAACGAACACGCAAGGAACTCACGGATATGATTTATGGAACAGGTCAGGCCGGGAGTACAAGCAGCAATCCCGATGTAGAGCAGGCATAGTAGCCTCTACGATCACGACTGCGTATTCGTACGACAGGCGCCGGGAAATCCATTCAATGGACTATTCCCGGCGCCTTTCTATATTCGCCCATAGTGTCTGAACGTGACACCAGGCACTATGATGAAGTAGCTCAGCACTTTTGCTACTGCATGCGGCTATCCTTCTTCGACCTTTGCAGACGAGGAAGCATTGCGGTAGTTATCGTGCTCCCGCACAAACAGTATACCCACTGCTGCTATTACGAGGAATACCGTTGCGGCGCTGAAGACCATGCGATAGCCCAGCACCGCCTGACCGTATCTATCAGTGATATTGATGATGAAGCTACCAAGCAAAGGAGCGATGATAGCCGGCAAGGTTGTAGAGGCATTCCATAGCCCAAGATCCTTACCTACTGCTTCCAGTGACGGCAAAGAGTCGATTGACAAAGCCCAGTCCACACTCATATAAGCTCCTTGACCTAGCCCAAAGAGTACACCTAGCGGCCAGAGCCAGAGAGCCAGGCTGCTTGGAAATACAACGAACGCCAGGGATGCCAGGCTCATACAGAGTGTAGCCACGCAGACCAGCGGGGCACGCCGTTTCAGGCGATCCGAGAGCAGGCCAGACACGAAGCCACTCACAACGGCACCAGCCAACGCCAATACTGCTACGATCGCTGTTACCTGGACAAAATTCGTGATGTGTTGTACCCTGGCAAAGTAGTACTCAATAAAGGTCATGAACAGGGCAAGCCCCAGCATGATGCAAGAGCGTGTGAGGAAAACAACTGTAAAGTTGAACTTACGCCAGGGCTCTACCCAGTTGTGCACGAACCAGCGAGAGAACTTGAGCAGCGTATTCTCTCCCGCCTGGCACGATGGGCGTGAGAGATGCATAAAAGGGACCTCACGCACACCAATAACCGTAACCAGGACGCCGATGATCATAAGAACGGCTGTAACAATATAATATAGGCTGGCGCTATAGCTTATGACGCTCCTGCTATAAGTTTGCTGGTTGATCCCACTCATCAGCAATGCGGCCAGACCCAGGCTTGCCACGCTGCCGAGAATAGTCATTCCTCCCACATAGCCCGATGCCTTTCCTCGCTGCTCCTTGGGCACACAATCCGGTACGAGGCTTTGGTAGGCAGGAGTGAGAATATTCTTGCCCACAAGCAGAACCGAAAGGCCTATCAGAAAGAGAAGTATATTGTTGTTGGCTTCTACAAGCAAGGGTGTACTAATAACCAGCAAGAAGCCACCCAGGGCAATATAGGGACGGCGGCGTCCAAAAACACCGGGTGTGCGATCAGAGAGTGAGCCTATCACAATCGGCAGGAACAACGATACGATAGATGCTCCCAGTACGAGCCAGCTCAGGAATGTTGCTTGCTGTGCACTGCCCACCTGGCCAGAAGCGACAAATAGTAAAAGTTGTGCCGGAATGACAAGGGGCAACAGGGCAGCATCCTGGGCATTCAGAGAAAACCACAAGACATTCAGGGTGAGTTGTTTACTAAACGAGAGTCGAGAAACTTTCAAAACCTACTCCATCATCTTTCTCACACCATCCTCGAAATAAAGGCCTGCCTCTATTGAGGCAGCGGAATGAGCAATTTATCTGTATCCTTACAATTTATTGCGCTCATTTACGATACGCTACGTAAAGATGAAACACGCTGTGCTACTTTGAAATAACGAATCAGGTTGTATATAGGCTACCACATAACCTACAGAAGAGTACAACTTTCCTATCCTTTGATTGCTCAGGGTCTGTGATTGATCCTGGCACAGCAATTGACCTGCCGCCCCGCCCCTGGCACCCGCAAGGTACTCTATTGACAATCCTCCCACAAGCTGGCACAATCGATCAAAGACTTATGCTCAGGAGGGATTTTACTTTGACGCAATCAATAGATCAACAGTTGGAAGGTGCGGCTGCTAAAAACACATCTGTTAGTGTGGCCTTTCAAGGGGAACGAGGCGCCTTTGGTGATGAAGCAGTAATAGCCTATTTTGGTAAGAAGGCTGAGCCACTGCCCTACCGGAGCTTTAGCGATGTTTTCCAGGCGGTTGCCGCGGGCAAAGTTGAATACGGCCTGGTACCGGTAGAAAATTCGCAGGCCGGAAGCATCAATGATGTGTACGATTTGTTACGCCAGCATGACCTTTTCGTCATAGGTGAGATCAGTCATCCAGTCAACCAATGCCTGCTATGCTTACCCGGCCAGCAACTCAGCGACATCAAACGTGTTATTTCGCATCCACAGGCATTAGCCCAGTGTGATGACTACTTGCGCGAACTCAATGTGGAAATTGTAGCAACCTATGATACCGCAGGCAGCGCCAAGATGGTACGCGAAGAAAATCTTAAGGGTGTAGGGGCAATAGCAGGGGGAGGAGCGGCAGAGCTCTATGAGTTAGAGATTCTGGCTCGCAATATCCAAACGATTAAAGATAATTATACACGCTTTGTTGTCTTAGGAAGGGAACCCGCACTTCGTTGTGAGGGCCTGGCCAAGACAATGTTAGTGATGGCAACTGCACATCAACCAGGTTCTCTCCATCGCTGCCTGGGTGTATTAGCAGCTAAGAATATCAACTTGCTCAAGTTGGAGTCACGACCATCGCGCCAGGCTGTCTGGGAGTACGTTTTCTACCTTGACTTTGAAGGACATCGTGACGACTCAACGGTACGGAGTGCGCTGGCTGAATTAGCAGGTTACACCACATTCTGCAAAGTGTTAGGATCATTTGCAAGGAATACGTGATAAGCATTTCGCTCACTCCTCCCGCTCATTTCATGGCGGTCAGGCCACAGAAGGGAGCGGCATTTTACGCGCCAGGACCTGGGTGAGGAGCTGTATCTCCTGAACGATAGCCTGCAATTGTTCTGGTGTAATCGACTGCCGTCCATCACATAAAGCGCTCGTGGGATCAGGGTGCACCTCCAGGATCAGGCCCGCCGCCCCTGCCGCAATACTCGCACGGGACATGGTGGGGACCAACTCGCGCCGTCCGGTGGCATGGCTGGGATCAACGATTACCGGCAAGTGAGTTAACTCTTGCAAGAGTGGGACGCAGGTGAGGTCGAGCAGGTTGCGCGTGTGTTGGTCGAAACTGCGGATGCCGCGCTCGCAGAGAATGACATTAGGATTGCCCGCGGCCACGATATACTCGGCGGCCAGTAACCATTCCTCGATGGTGGCCGAGATTCCACGCTTAAGCATGACAGGACGCTGTAAACGGCTGCGCCCGGCGGCGAGCAAGAGTGGGAAGTTCTGCATATTACGGCTACCAATCTGCAGGACGTCTGCGTACTGGGCAACCGTCTCCACCATGTCAGGCTCCATCACTTCGGTAATCACGGGCAGGCCTGTAAGCTCGCGGGCTTCGGCGAGTAAATGCAGCCCTTCGACGCCAAGACCCTGGAACTGGTACGGGGAAGTACGCGGCTTGAAGGCTCCTCCGCGCAGGAGTTGTGCACCAGCAGCTTTCACGGCCTGGGCGGTTGTGAGGAGTTGGTCCCTGCTCTCGACGGCACACGGACCGGCAATGACGACGGGAGAGCTATCCTCCCCACCAATAGTGACACGCCTGGACGCATCACCGACATGGATGCGGCTGCGCCCTGCCTTGAAAGCGGTGCTAACCAGTTTGTAGGGGGTAGTGACCTGGACAGTGCGCTCGATGGCAGGATGTTGAGTAAGTTCAATGCACTTTCTGGCATCGAGCTGGCTTTCGTCAAGTGCAATCACCTCGTGTTCATCGATGATTGTTAAGTTGACCGGCCGCTGATTACTCGTAACCTGCTGTAAGAGATTCAATAGATGAGCTCGTTCTTCGCTGCTCGACTGCTGATGAATGACAAGAATCATATGAATGAAAGCTCCTTTCTCATTATGACGACTCACCTGGTGAGTTGCCTATTCATAACAGAAACAAAGACAAACAAAAAAGCAGAGGAATAATTCCTCTGCTTCCCTCCGGTCTACGTGGGGCCCGGAGTCGTTTTTGCAACCAACCCAACAGGCCCTCCGTCACGCCGGAGGGCTGGTAAACCAATAATACCGCGCTGAAACGCTACTCAATTGGATTGGTATATCTATCTTCATCATGATCAGATTATACGCAGGATAACATTAGCTGTCAAGCGCTTTTTTAAGATGTTTCAGAGCAATTACATCTAAATTGGGTGGGATTTTTGGAAATAGGCACTAGCAATTACCATTTCTACTAACTTGAAAAAGAATGCTGGCAGTGAGACGATTGGGCCAGTGGGAGAAATGATTACTTTACTGCTTATGGTACAATGCCTGGGAGACATTTGAAAGGATAAAGGGGATTCGGAGTGTACGAGCGTGTAAATGGCTCTGAACAGCAGAATGGGAAATATACAGGGTCAGTAGATCAACATACATCGGTTAGTCCACGTAATGAGAATAATGGCCTGGCTGCCAATGCAGCTACGACCTACGAAGGCATTCCCCCTGCTTCTATCTTCAATTTGACCGACCGGTTGCCGATTTTCAGCTATCTTGTTACCTCCAATCGGGTACGGTGGTACCGCGTGATAATGCACGTTTTTCTCCAGCAACACAGGGAATTTTATCGCTATCAACTCACCGCGCAGGAAATTCGCGCTGCTGTGCGCGATACCTTCGACCCTGAATACACGCTGGAGCAATGCCAGAACGACCTCGCCGCCCTCAAGGAATGGGGGAATGTGACCACCATTTACGATTCCAGCCGTGCGACCTCCATCGCCAGCTTTCTCGCGCCCGCGCTGCTTTACCAGGCCACTCCAGAAGCCATTGCTATCGAAACGTTTCTTGAGGAGCAGACACGCGCAAATAGCGGCAAGGGAGCTTTACGCCAGGGTGATTTGCCACATCTATGGGATGCTCTCCAGCGCCTGGATCAAGACTTGCAGATGTCTTTTTCTGAGTTATCACCTGCTCGCAGCCGCGAGATCGCTGAGGAGTGGCAGCGGGCTTTCGAGATATGGAGCACGATGGCTCGCGAGGCGGCGCAATATCTTGCCAATATGATTCATGCAGCCCAGCAAGGCCAGCCTGACTTTGAAGCGTACCAGGCATATAAAGCGGCGGTCGTGGCATATGTGCATGGTTTCGCCCAGGCTCTGACACAGTACAGTCCTCGTGTGCGCGCATTGCTCTGCGAGTGGGCTAAGACGGGCAAGCAAGAACGCTTGATTGAGATCGTATCAGAGCACCTCGAGCCTCCCGGACTCATGACCGAGCAGACACGGACGCAAGAAGAACTGCTGCAAGAGGCACGCAACCAGGTGCAGGCGGTGGTGAACTGGTTTGCCGAGGGCAAAAACGCCGATTCCTTCCGTCGCAATGCCCTGGCCGAAGTGGACAAGGTCGTGCGCCGGGCATCTGTACTGGCCGCCACAGCAAGGCCGAACGCTAACTACGCCACCAACCTGAATACGCTGGCGCACCAGTTACTGATGGCACGAGATGGCGAAACGGCGCAGCAACTTTTCTCGGCGGCCTTCGCCAATCTCTTACCTGTTCACTTGCCGGAGAGCCTCGCGGGTTCTCCCAGTGCCACCTACGACCCTGGAAAAGGCAGCGACTGGCAAGAGCCTCCGAGTGTGAGCCTGCGCCTCCGGCCCGTCAGCCGGGCGAATCGTGGCGAACATCCCCTGGAAGACCCGCTGATTGATAACCGCACGATTATTCGCAACCTGATTGTGCAGCATGAGACCAGGGTCAAGGAGCAGCGACTGCGCTTTGCGCAGCTCTTCTCAGATATATATCTTGATATAGGCAGCATCGAAAGTATTAACGCAGAAGATCGCGCTATGCTGATCGAGGTGATTGATAGTTGCCTGGGTGACGCCAATCACCAATATGATGCTCCTGACGGTTCGACGATAGTGTTGCTTAACCCTGATGAGCAAGACTACACGATGCTTCGCGCACCGGACGGGATACTGCTCCTCCCACGTTACCGTTTGCAACGGCAGAAAGTTGATGAGATTTCCGCATGATCGAAGAGAGAGAACTATTAAAGGCAGACACGCCTGAGGAGATGGCAGACGATAACCTGCGAGAGACGCCCCCGCAGGTCAAACGCGCCGCATCCATGCCTGCGACCTCACGCCAGCGAGCATCCAGCACTGACCTGATGAAGGCACACCTGGCACTGATGGAGAAGGAAGTGATCCTGCCTAAACATAGCGACCTGTTCCGGCTGGTGAAATATCATTACTACACATTGCAAACCTGGCACGATCAACATACAGGCTGGCGCATCCAGCGCGATACCAGTGCGATCCGCCTGATACGGCATCCCAGTGCAACCACGCCGGGCTACCTCTACGATAGGCTAAAAGAGCCTGGAGACTTCGCTTGCCTGACCTGGATTCTCTGGTACGCGGAAAGCCGTCAACTCACTGGCCGGGGCAACGACCAGCAGTTCTTGCTTTCCCAGCTGGCCGAGCAGATACAGGAGCAATCCGCAACAGGCCCGGGTAGCGAGCGAAAATTTGATTTTCGCAGGCCGACCGATCGCTATAGCATCCAGCGAGCGCTCCAATACCTGGAGGACATGGGTGGTCTGCAACTGGTCGATGGTCAGACAAGAGACTGGGTTGAGCAAACGCCGGACGCTGATGTGTTGTATGAGTTCACGGACGTGGCGCGTTCGCTGATTGTCGCGCTCAATCCGCAGGAGGTGACGGCGGTCGAGGCCCGGTTACGCGACAATGCAACTGTACTACAGCCCACATTATTAGCGGGAGCAGCCGGGACATCTCCGCTGGTGCGTGCCTGGCGCGCACTGCTGCTTGGCCCGGCACTGTTCAGATTTGATGATCCAGCAGCTTTTGCTGAACTACTGGCGCATGCAGAGGCCATAGCCATTGAACTACTTGAAACCTATGGCTGGCTGCTCGATATACACCGGGATTATGCCTGCATTGTGCGCGCAAGCGGCATGGCAACAGGACCGGTGACGAGCCTGACGCCATTTGGCAGCAACGACCAGGTTGCCCTGCTGATGTGCGAGGCCATACGGGATAAAGTCGAAACGGGTGTATGGCCCTCACCTGATATATACGGTTGCCTGTATGTGACGACGGAAGATATGTCCGAATTGTTCTACAGCGTCCGTGAGCGATACGGTGAGAATTGGGGCAATGAGGCGCGCAGTAAAAGTTCGCGCAGCCTGCTGAATGATGTCTATAAGAAAATGCGCCAGGGGGGTCTGCTGCGCGGACCCGACGAGGCGGGGAATATACTGGTGCTGCCCACCGCCGCCCGGTACACAGCCGCCTACGAGAAAACCGCGCAAGAGGCCCGGGCAGCCGTAAAAGGCACTAGAGGCGCTGTTGCCCTCGAATTGCCGGGATTGAATAGAAAGTCAGGAACCACCTAGTGTAGCGTACAGATGTCCCTGTACATTTTCTTTCCTCCACTGCCATTGAAATGGCGTGGCTTCCAGAAAAGAGGGGTTGTGAAGAGGATGGAACAAATGCAACATACGCTTGAGGAATTTGCTGAATGGTCAAGTGCAGAGCAAGGACCAGGCGAAGAGAGGATGAATCGCCAGCTCGAAAGGTTCGTCGAGGAGTTACAGAAGCAGGCAGGTGGGCCGCTGGGCTATCGCCTGCGCCGTATCATGCTGACAAACTTCTGGCTGTATGGATACCAGGAATTTGAGATACCACACGGGCGGCTCTTCCTGGCTGGAGAGAATGCCAGTGGGAAATCGACCGTTTTGACTGCAGCGCTACCTCTCGCGCTTGACGGTGATATCCGGCCCAATCGCCTAGATACCTTTGGTGGGCGCGAGCGGCACATTCAGTATTACGTGCTCGGAGGTGCAGAATCGGCGACCCCGTTCAGCCACGAACGACGCACATCCTACATCGCGCTGGAATTCGAATGGTGCAACCCCGATATCCCGCCGATGGGGCCTGAACTGCGCAGGCGGTGGGAGAACGGCGAACGTGACAAGACGCGCTTCCTCACAATCGGTATCAGCCTGGCCGGCAATGTGAATGCCAGCGACCGCATACGCCCGCTGCGCTTCTTGATTACAGACGGCTCTCGCCTGGGAGATGAACTCGACACGATTTATGCGACAGGCAACAAGCACGACAAGCGGGCTTACGATCATGCAAGGTTCAAGCAACTGCTAGAAGGACACGGGATTATCTGTGATACCCAGGCCGAGTACGAACGCCAGGTTGCTCGCTACCTTTTTGGGTTTAACGATGAAAAGGACTTCCAAAAACTGATTGACCTGCTGCTCATCTTGCGCCGGCCTAACCTGAGCAGTGAGTTGAGTTTCTCACGGGTACACGACTACCTGAAGCAATCGCTGCGTAAAATTTCGGGAGAGACAACATCGCGCGTCATCGGGACAATCGACCGCATTGATGCCATCAACAGCGAAATCGAACGCATTCAAGAGGCATATGATGCTGCTGACCGATTGCACCGGGCGCGACAACAGGTAGCCCTGGTAAAAGCGCAACTGGCGGCCTGCGAGTATATGGGTACACAACTGGTAGAGAATAGCGCTCAGAACAGGGTGACAAAGCTACGCAAGGACCTGTTCGCGACGGATAATGAGCGCAAGAGCGCAGAGACGTTATCCCAGGCATTACAGGCAGAGCAATACCAGGTGAACGGCCAGATCAAAGCCTTAGAAACCAGCGAGGGATTACAGGTAGCGAAGCAACTCACGTCTGCGCGCGAGCGTGTGCGAGAGGCTGAAGAACAGATGCAGCTCCAGCAGCACAGCCTGGAGGCTGCTCGCCAGGCATTACAGGAGCACTCCAAAACCCTGGAACGGCAGCGCATGCGCTTTGAAACGTTGAAAAAGGAGGGTGCAGCACACCTGCACGAGTTTTCTTCCATAGCTTCCGGGGAAGCGCTTTGGGAAGTTGCAGCTTTTCAATTGGAAGAAGCTTCGCGCCAGCTTAGTGCCATCTCTACCGGGATTGAATCCAGGCCTGAATTTCCTCATGGTGTAATCTCCTTGATCGAAGAAGAGTCAGAAGAACGCACGGCATGGCTGCACGAGCTTGAAGGGTTACACCAGAAGCGGGCAGAGATGGAAAGCAAGGTACAGTATGCCCGAACACTCGAAACGACACGCTTCCAGGAGTTGGATGAGGCCCGCAGCCGTTTCCAGGACGTACAAGACAGGGCATACGAGTTGCAAGAAAATCTCAACGCGGCCCTGGCGCAGTTCTTTACTACCGGTGAAATCAGCAACTCCTTCGACAGCATTAATGTAGCAGTGCCGTCACAAGGGGATACATTGGATGATGAGTCTTTGACCGGCAAGGCGGTAGAACAGTTTGCGTCTGCCGTCAAGAGATACCGGCAGCTTATTGATGATCTTGAGCGCGAATTGATCGAGGCGGCAGACCAGGCCCAGGGCGAATTGAATGAGCTACAACTGCTGGCAGGAAGCAAGGGACACGAGATTTCTGCATTACAAGCACTGTATGAGCAGAAACTGTCGGAGCCGGAGTTCACTCCCCTGCGTCCCACTCGTCGTACTATTGCACGTGCTAAACTAGCTGAGCAGGGCATTGCCGCTCTGCCGCTCTACGCGCTGCTCGATTTTGCTCCTGAAATTGACGGTGAAAGTGATGAGGCCGGGCGCATCGAATATATACTGGAAGATGCCGGCCTGCTCGATGCGCTGGTCATAGCGCCCCGACAGACAGCCGCCGCCGATGCCCTGCTGGCAGCGGAAGGTTTGAGCGATTGCCGGCTGAATTTAGAAGCCCTGCAAGCTAAATTTAGCGGGTCTCAACAAGGCAGCAGGAACGATTCCGGCCGCGAGTTCTCGCGTCCCTACGGGTTATGCTTCGATAGGGCGATCCTGGAATCGCAAGATGGAGATGCCGCGGATTGGGAGACAACGGCAGCAGCGATCCTGGCAGCTACTGGGCAGGGTGCGAACACACATAAGCCTGCTGTTGCAATGACGGACTTCTCTATGAACCAGGACGGCTCCTGGGCACATGGCTTGCTTACAGGGCATGCCGGGGGAGGCCCAGCCAGGTGCATTGGCAAGGCTACGCGCCTGCGTGTAAGGCAGCGTGAGTTGGACGAACTGCAAAAGCAACAGGCGAAATTAGAAGAGGAACTACAGTGGTTTCACCGTCAACTGGCCCACTATGAACAGCAGTTGGCGCAATTGCAGGAGAAGCAAACACAGCTAAGAAAGATATTGCCCGACAGTGGTATCGAAGAGACGTACGCAGAACTTTCGCAAACCAGGCTTAACCTGGACGATAACAGAGCCAGATACCAGAAAGCGCGGCAGCAGACACAGGAGGCGAGGCAGGCCTACAACATTCTGCTCGCGCAGTTGGAGCGTGAGAGTAAAGGTATGCCGTCTTTAGCCAGTGATGCGAAGCTTGTGCAAACCACGTTGATGGGAGTAGTCAAGCTAAAAAATCAGGCTAAATCGCTGCAGGTGCAACAGGCAAGTATGATCAACAGCTGGGAGGAGCAGCGGCAAGCGCGAGAAGCGCAAGAAAATGCAAAGATCAATGCGGCCAACGTCGCCACTTTATACGAACGTCTCCACCAGCAAGTCCTGGAGGCCCGGGCAGAGGCAAATGAACTGCTGCGGGTAGCCGAATCGTCCAACGCGGAGGAACTGAGCGAACGGCTGCGCCAGTTACGCGAGCAAAGCGAGGCATTATCCACGAAACTTGAGCAGGCAAAGGCGGACTATATCAGCGCTCATGTGCGTGCCAGCAGCGTGCAGGAACATCTAGAGGAAGCCGAGGAGCACTTGCAGCAGGCGCAGCATGAACGCGCAGAAAAACTGGAACGCTTCGTCGCATTGCTAGCAGCATATCCCACAGCGGAACTAGTAGAGATGCGACAGGTTGCTACAGGTGGAGATTACGTGAGAGCAGCCCAGGGATTGTTGGGAGAAGTGCTGCGTGAAAGCGATATCCCAGTACGCAAGACACAGCTGGAAGAGGATTACCGGGACGTTTACAACGCCCTGTCCCGTGTATTCAACCGGGAGCAGCCACTGCTGCTCGAATATGGGCCAGACCTGGATGTTCAGGGACATGTCGTTTTCCTGAATGAAAATAAGAGCAGACCTGTTGAACTGCTCGAGCTATTGAGCGAGCGTATAGAGATGCAGAAAATGCTGCTCAGGCAAGAAGAGCGGCAGCTGTTCGAGGATTTTCTGCTACAGGAGATTGCAGAAGCGATTCGCGCACATATTCTCGAGGCAGAGGAATGGGTACAGCAGGTTAACAGCGTACTCAGTGGCCTGCCTATGATCGGTGAGCACTATGCTTTGCAGTGGAAACCGCCTGTGGAGTATGACCTGACAAAATTAGGCAGCCATCTTGCACAACATTACAAACTGTTGCGTAAGCCCGCACAAACGCTGACTACTGAAGAGACAGAGACGCTGATGGGAGCGTTCCGCCGGGAGATCGAAACTGTACGTTTACGGCAACAGGATAACCCTGAAATGAACTTTATGGAAGCGCTGGAGCAGGTTTTCGACTACCGCGAATGGTTTCACTTCGATGTGCTGGTCACGCCCATCGGAGGCCAACGGCAGCGCCTGACCGATCGCATGGCGGGTACGCGTAGTGGAGCCGAGCAGTTGTTCGCGCTGTATGTGCCGCTCTTTGCGGCGCTGGCAGCACTTTATAGGACTGCGGCTCCGGGCGCTCCACGGTTATTGGCGTTAGACGAGGCTTTTGACAAGGTCAGCGTTGCCAACACGCAGCGCATTATGGAATTCCTGGTCTCGCAGGACTTCCAGTGGATCATGACCGGGCCGCAGATCAGCGGGACGGGCGCGAAAATACCTGCCTGCTCACGGTACCTGATGATCCATGAAAAGGGTTCGCCGGTGGCAACTGCTTCGGCTTCTTTCTGGAGCGACAGTACCGAGCTTGGAAGCAGGTAGGAACAATGAGGGGGCTATAGTGACGGGTCTCCATACCACCCCAAACGTGCAAAAAGCGGTCGCCTTCTTCACGCAGGCAGGGCTGTCGCGCCTGCTGGCGAAAGTGCGAGAGAAATACATCGAGGTGGGACAGGTTGGTGGGCAGATAATTTTGCAGGAGAGTACGCCAAGCGAGCGCCGCGAAATAGCCAGTTTCCTGGGCAAGCCTCCTTACGCGCACAGCAGTTTGAAAGTTAAACTGGTCGACGTGGAAAAGACGCTCCAGCATAGTTTCGACTGCACACTGCCAGAATTGCTCAGCGCTTTCTTTCCCGACCAGCCCCTGGTGACTCGCCAGGCAAAGCGATCGGCCCACGCGCTGCACCAGGCCGATTTTCGTGTAATGTTGCTCTCCATTGCCACAACACTACCCGCAGGATCGCGAGGCGGGTACTGGTTAGAGCACGGACTACACGGGCAAGAGTGGCTTTTTGCTCGTTACAAAAACGCGCCGCTGGAGGAGCAGGAGCGACAACTGGAGGTGGTCTGTTACGTGGCAAGCGCGCTCGATCAATTACCCAAAGCGGGGGCACCGGAACGCTTAGCCCTCTTTGCTCAACGCACCAGCGGGGACCCGCACGCGCTCGATGCCGATAGGGCCGCAGGTCGCCTGTTTTTGCTAGCTCTCAACGACCTCGAAAACGGCCGGCAAGCGGGTTCCTCAGCATCTTCAACACCGGTGCAAGACCGGGCACAAGAACTACGCCTGTATAGTGGTGCAGGGTTGCTCGTTGACATGATCTCATCGAACGTGGCGATCTGCAATCTTGCAGCAGCTATTTATCCCGACGGGACACCTGATCCGCTCTTACAGGCAGCCGGTCAACGTGTACTGCTTGTGCCGCTGCGCCAGTTGCTCGAATGGAAACGTCTTGTGCCTGCGAGCGAAGATGTTTACGTCTTCGAGAATCCGCAGGTTTTCGAGGAGGTTGCCGCATCAGTGGGAGTTGGTCAAGCATTGCCCACGCTGGTCTGTACATCGGGATGGCCAAGCGCAGCAGCGCTCATGCTACTCGATAAGCTGTTAGAGGATTCTCCAGGCAACCATTTGCATTACAGCGGAGACTTTGACTTGAAGGGCTTACAAATCGCCACGTATTTGATGGCACGCTATCCCGGACGTTGCCAGCCCTGGCGCTTTGATACAGGTTCATATGGAATTGCTATGCAAAGTGGCGGGGTGCAGGCGAGTACAAGCGAGTTGGATATGCTGAACGCGCTTCCCGATGTCTTTGGGCCGTTGGTGAGGATGATGCAAGAGAAGAGGAAGTCGGCCTACCAGGAGGGCATTGTTGGTTTGTTGCTGGGGGATGTAAATGATCCTGGCACCCGCAAGATTACCCCACACCACTCCAGGGCGGGGGCAGGCCCCAGAGGCGCGAACGTAAGCGCTTAACGAACGATTGCCCCACACCACTCCAGGGCGGGGGCAAGTCCCGTCCCTACTATATACGGGCTTCGCAGGCCGCCCTGGCGGAGAGGAGAGGAGGTACTATAGCCATGTTAGTGGTTCATACAGCTCAGGCATACGGCTCTCCAGGATATTGAACAAACCATTGTTAACATACAGGACAAAGTGCGGAGAGGCGCGGTGAGCATCGAGGGCGGCTAGATCTACATACTGCTCGTAGATAAAGAAGCGCCGGGGATTGTCTATTGAGCGATGGACCTGGTAGAAAAGGTTTCCAGGTTCGGTTCGCGTCAGCTCAGTCAATTTACGAAAATGTTCGATCGCTTCAGCCTCATATCCTGGCTTGATTACATAAGTTACGGCAAGACAAATCATCTCAGCGCGCCTTTCTATAGCTTAGCCCCAGCGCTCTCTAATTCTGGGCAAGATTTCTCTAGCATAGAGCTGCAAGAAGCGCGACTGGTCATCTCCTGGAGCATGGAAGATGAGGTGCGTAAAACCAAGCTCTATATAGGGACGAATCTGCTCCAGATGCTCATCAGGGTTGTTGGAGACGAGCCAGCGACGATGAGCCTGGTCTGCCACTCCCGCAGCCCTGCGCTCCATTTCGCGCGGATCAGAGACGTCTGCCTTGTCTTCGGCGGGGAGCGCCAGCGCAGCCCAGATACGTGTGTCGCTATAAGCACGGTCAAGATCGGTATCAAAGGATACCTTGACCTCGATTGTGCGCTCAATCGTTTCCGGGTCACGGCTAGCGGCCTTCGCGCCTTCCTCTAGCGCGGGCAACAGTTTATCGCGGTAGAGCTCTTCGCCTTTACCGGAGGTACAGATAAACCCATCGCCTTCGCGTCCAGCTGACCTGGCGGCGACAGGCCCACCTGCACTGATATAGATGGGTATCGGTTCTGCGGGGCGATCGTAAATGGTGGCGTTACATGTATGGTAGTACTCACCGTCGAAAGTAACGCATTCCTCGCTCCAAAGCCTGCGGATCAGCACGACTGCCTCGCGCAGTCGTGCCAGGCGCTCCTTGGCCGGGGGCCAGTCCATGCCAAGGGCTGTCACCTCGTTAAGCGATTCACCGGCACCAACACCCAGGATCATGCGACCTGGATTGAGAACACCCAGCGTTCCAAATGCTTGTGCGACAACCGCCGGTGGATAGCGGAACAAGGGAGTGAGTACGCTTGTGCCCAGCAAAACACGCTTGGTGTGCTCCCCGACTGCTGCCAGCCAGGAGAGCGCAAAGGGAGCATGGCCGTCAGTGTGCCGCCAGGGCGTGAAATGGTCGCTTATCCAAACGCTGTCAAAGCCACATGCCTCGGCCTCGACGGCAAAGTTCAAGAGTTGGCGCGGACCAAACTGTTCAGCCGATGCCTTATAGCCGAGTTTCAGCTTGCTGTTCGCCTTCCCTGAAGCTTGATCGGTCATTATTTATCCTCCTTCATTGCCCAGGTGTCAAGCCATCCCAGGCTTTAGTATAAGAAATCAAATCCAGCGCCGAACGCTTGCCTTGTAGCGTAAGTACTGCTCACCGAACTTGCGCGCGAGGTAGCGTTCCTCGCGATCAACGACACCCTTTCTCATCACAACCAGCACCACAGGAAGCAGTAACATCGTCCAGAGTGAATTCACCAGAATAGCGATGCCCGCATAAAGCAGCGTGAGCGATAAATAGAGAGGGTTACGTGTATATTTGAATGGTCCATCGACCACCAGCACAGTAGCTGGCTGAGTGGGGTCCACATTGGTCCCAGCACGCATCATGGTTCGAAATGCGAGTGCTATCACAGTCAGTGCAAATCCAACCAGTGAACAGCCTAGAATTGCTCTCACCACGCGAGGTATGAAACTGACTAAACGGGCGGGAAATCGTGCGTTTAGTATGAGACCCAGCGCTAAGCTGCCAGCATAAATCAGCGGTGGGGGAGCTATAACCCCGGGATTATCGCGCAATTCGTCCTCCATGGTGCTACTCCATCTAAAGAATGGTGCTGGATGAAGTCCAGTACCTCAACGAGGTAGGTACTCGCCTCCCGTGCCATATTGCATCTCTAATCCAATTGTAACATATAATGGTGAGGCGGCAACAAAGAGCTTGCTTGATAGGGTTAACGCCCTCTCTGGTGCTAGCATAAGGAGGAAGTGTCATGTAAGCGTCATGAGCTGCGTCATAGGCGATGTTGATAGCCGACACTCTCCCGCTTCATAGGCTGGAGGTTCTTGTTTGACCTTCGTAATGAATCTGCTATAATGCTGCCGAGATTTAGATTTCGCTAAAAGGAGTGCTGTTCTTGAGGAAGAGAATAGTCATAGTATTCGCGCTTGTGCTGTTTCTTATGGGCATTGCCTTTATGACACTCATCCTCACCGGCTCGATTGAGCTTGTGAACCCAAGCCCCAATACAGCCCCCGAGGTCATTCCCAGCCTGCGTGAGTGGCAGGGAGGATTCGGATCATTTACCATGGGTCCAGGTTCCCACATTACTATAGATTCCCCCTACGCCGCTCAGTTGCAGGAGACGGCAACGGTATTTCAAGGGGATCTCTTCGAGGTAACCGGACACTTGCTGCCTGTTGTTACGAAGAGTGTTCCGGCTACGGGCGATTTTTTCCTGACATTATTACGCAATACTGATCATGGACTTGGCAAAGAAGGGTACCTCTTCAACGTAGGGAATGCTGTTGTGATCAGTGCCAATACCAGCACAGGGGTTTTCTACGGAACGCGCAGTGCTTTGCAAATCCTGGTGCAGGATCCTGCAAAAGCCCACATGGTCAAAGGCAGAGCGAGAGATTATCCCGAATATCAAGAGCGCGGCTTCATGCTTGACGTTGGGCGCAAGTTCTTCCCTCTCAGCTTCCTGGAAGACTACGTGAAATTCATGGCGTGGTATAAAATGGATGATTTTCACCTGCATTTGAACGATAATGCGATCGACGCCGGCAAGAGCCCTGATTGGAGGCACCAGTACGCGGCGTTCCGTCTCAACAGCAACCGATTCAAGGGGCTGGCTGCCAAAGACGGCTCCTACACTGAACAGGATATCCGCCAACTGCAGGCTGTTGCGAAAGCATACGCCGTCACGATTACGCCAGAAATTGATGCGCCTGCACATGACCTGGCATTGACCCAGTACCGCCCAGACCTGGCCAGTCCGAAATACTCAAAGGAAATGCTCGACCTGGATAATCCTAACACCTACACCTTTATGCAAGCCATCTGGGACGAGTTTCTGCCGTGGTTCGACACCTCGCAGGTGCATATAGGAGCAGACGAATACCCTTTGAGCGGTGCCGACCATTACAGGCAGTTCATAAATATGCTTGATGCGTACTTGAGAAAAAAAGGCAAGACTGTCAGTATGTGGGGGAGCCTGACAGTGATGAAGAGTAATATTAAGATAGACACCGATATCACCATCGATGACTGGGATAATAGCTGGGCCAACCCCGTGGACATGGTGCAGCAGGGATTCCACATCATCAACGCGAATGGCAAGCTCCTCTACATCGTTCCAAAGGCTGGATACTTCCATGACTACCTGGATACAAAACTGTTGTATGAGCAATGGGAGCCGAATATATTTGCTCTTGCCAACTCGCGTCTGAATCTGCTGCCGAACGACCCACACCTGTTAGGGGGCATGTTTGCGGAATGGAATGACAAACTCGGGAGCGTTGTCAGTGATGCTGATGTCCATGAGCGAGTCAAGCCCGCCATGCAAACGTTGAGCCAGAAATTATGGAGTGGATCAACGGCAGGTATGACCTATGATCAGTTTCAGCAGTTAGCCCAGGAGATCGGTGATGCGCCGGGAACACATTTACCGCAAACTACTCTTGCTGGAGCATTTAACCACTTTGCTGCCGTCTTCTCTTCTTACCGGCTTAATCCTCCAGAGGATGCCCGCCAACGTTACCAATATATTCACCGTGGTCTGTCCTCGTCTTGACTAGCGTAATGCGGGCAGGGATTGTCTCGTGACTGGCCAGCAGCGCTACCACCAGGACGCCGTTCCCGTAGGTGACATTGGCATGCTCACCATCGACTTTCTCTGGCAGGTTTAGTTCCCGGTGATACCCTCCCGCTTCCCACTCGTTCAGTAGCACCTCTTTTACACCTTTCAGCGTTGCACGCCTATCGGCATGTAAGATTAATTGACCGCTCTCGGTGACTTCGACCAGGATATCCTCTGGTTCGAGTCCGGGCATCGGAGCCGCGACTGTCAGATGGTCGTGCATTCGATAGGCCTTAACAGGAAGGAATTGCAGCGGAGTTTGTTCCTGCATACGTTGTACCTCTCGTTTCTTTCAATTAAAGCTTCTATATACTACCACGTAATACTACTACGTACAGAATAGCCAGGTGGTATGCTTTTTCCGAGTAGAAGAATGGGTTTTGATGATCTTTACTCGGTGGGGAAATGTTGGTATAGTAGTATTAGACAATGATTGTTTGAGCAAATGAACGTAGTCAGCTTTCCACTAGTATAGTTACGAAAGGTTCCCTCCATGCCCAACATTTTCTCTCTGCTTGCCAATGAAGAAAAACTGACTGACGAACTCTTCGCGTTTGTCACCGACCCGAGCGCTGACAATCGTAACGAACGTGCTATTGTCAGTGTTCTGCACGAGGTCGCGCCCCAGATGGTCTCAGTCGCCGAATGCATGATTTTAGATGGCGTCGACGAGCGATATTATGTTGCTGATTATGTACGTGCTGTTCTTAGCGGCGAGGGATTCGAGTAGAAGCGAGCCGCTCAAAGGAGTAACAATCGATGAAAGACCAGAAATCTGCAATGCGTAAATCGTTGACACTAGCGGGTATTGCTTATGCGGCATTCACCGCCATTTCTGTTGTAGGCCCTCTTCTTCTCGAACGTCTCTGGAAGCAGAAGCGCTCTCTACACTAAATGCTACTATGCTGAGTCACCTCGATACGGTCCCGCCGGTCTGTAGCGGAGGGATGGAGGCTGGCAGGTCCGGTCAAATGCCGCTGTCGGAGCACTTCTATTAGCTGGTCTCGCCTCGAAGCACCATGATTCTCCCCTGTCCATTCTGGCCTTTGCGCTGACCCTCAAGCAGCGCTTTATCACTTACTCAAAACGATGGTGCTCCCCCACGAACTTCTGAAGAGAAAGACCTTGCAGCCTAATTGACATGAACTGCGTTTATCCGGCTGATCGAGGAGGGTATTTCCGTGCTCTGAAGTCAGAATGAGAGCAAAGGCGCTGCACACCACTGTTCGTGAAAAAAAGCCCGCTTGTTCGTGACAAGAAGTATCAAGGTGTCTCTCTAAATTTCCTGATAGGCACCTTCAGCATAGACAAGGAGGCAGAGCATACGAGGACAGAAGCAATGGAGGTTGAAACCCGATTGAAACAGTTTTATTTTGAGAAATATCTGCTAGATATAGCTAGCGCGACATTAGAACGAGGAGGCGTTACCACCAATGTGGATACCTATGAATTTTTGGCTCCCATTGATGCATGGGGGTTTCCGCAATATCCCGGGAAAACGGTTGTACTTAGGCCTGGCGCTAATCTCGTCGAGGAACTAAGATGGTTTATTCGTGAGAACAATCGAGAGCTTAATGAGCCAGGAGCGTGGCTCGGCACCCGGGTCCATCCTTCAACATACTGTTGTTACCTGGATATTACAGCGATTACTCCTTGTCTGGAGGCAGCAAAGCAGGAGGCATTCAAACGCAGCCAACAGGATGGGCGAGAGATTGTCGCACTCTACAATTTCAAATACCAGCAAACTGTTTATCTATGCGAGCCAGCTGTCGTCTCCCTCCAAAGAGGAGAATCTGCTCGTAGCAAGGAAGTCTTCCTCAGTTGGCGTGAGCTTGCTTGTTTGCAAACAAGCAAGCTCACGCCTCTTTTCTTGTTCTAGACGGGCACGACCTCAACGCCCAGCTTGCGCACCTGCTTCACCAGGTGCGCAGGTGCCTCTTTATCCGTGATGATGCACGTGGTCGCTGGTAGGGGTGGAACTCCAGCGTCCGGTCATGACGACGGAGGCGCTTGCCGCCAATTGTACCAATGAAGGAGGTGTCTGCGACACGACCCGCTTTCTCAAGAACGTGATGGGTCTCTGGCTTTTGCAGGAATGTCAGCGCCGCTGGGCGCGTGCTGGTCACATCACAGACTATGACACGTTGCTGGCGGATGTGGATGGCATCCCGCCATTTGCCGCCCTGATCGATCCGGACGATCCGCGCTTCCTGGCCCCAGAAGATTTGCCAGCCGCGATCAACGCGCACCTGCTGGAACACGGGCAAGCACCGCTTTCGGCACCGGCGGCGTTCGCGCGGTGCATCATGGAAAGCCTCGTGTTGCGCTATCGCGAGGTGTTTCACCACATCAGCCGGCTAACTGGTGCTATAATTAATGGTGTCCATGTGCTAGGCGGCGGATCGCGTAATACACGGCTGAACCAGTGGCTGGCCGATGCGCTCGATGTACCGGTGATCGCCGGGCCTTACGAGGCGACGGCGCATGGCAATGCACTGATGCAACTGGTGGGCCTGGGCGAACTGCACAGCCTGGAGGAGGTGCGCACCATCGCGCAGAACGCGCCCACGCACGTCTTTTCGCCACGGACTGCTCAACTCGCTGCCTGGAATGAGGCGGCACAACGTTTGAGCGCGATGACCATCTTGCAAGTTCACCGGAAGGAGTAGCCAATGCGGGTTGCGCTCTTCATCACCTGCTTCAACGATACCCTGTTTCCCAATGTCGGCATCGCCACCACGCATCTGCTGGAACGGTTGGGTCACATGGTGGACTTCCCCGAGGCACAGACCTGCTGCGGGCAAATGCACTTCAACACTGGCTATCAGCGCGAGACAATCCCACTGGTACGGCACTTCGTCGAGGTCTTCGGTACCGCCGAAGCCATCGTTGCTCCCTCAGCGTCCTGTGTCGGCATGGTGCGCGACCTCTACTCTAAAGCCGCGGCGCTCTCTGCCGACACAGCACTGGTCGAAGCCGTCGACCAACTCATCCCCCGTGTCTACGAACTCTCGGAGTTCCTGGTCAAACGCCTGGGCGTCACCGATGTCGGTGCCTACTATCCGCACCGCGTGACTTATCATCCTACCTGCCACAGCCTGCGCGTGTTGCACCTTGGCGATGCGCCCCTGCAATTGTTGCGCGCAGTCAAAGGCATCGAACTGGTGGAACTGCCCAATGCCCGCGAGTGCTGCGGCTTCGGCGGCACCTTCGCCGTCAAGAACGTTGATACCTCGCTCGCCATGCTCAGCGACAAAATGCGCTGCGTGCTGGATACAAATGCCGAAGTCCTCTGTTCCGCCGACACATCCTGCCTGCTGCACATCGGCGGAGGGCTGCATCGCCAGCGCGCTGGCGTGGCAACCATGCACCTGGCCGAAATCCTTGCGAATACAGAAAGCGAGGCCGCGTGATGCCGTCCAAATCGCTACCGATGTTCCCCCAGGCCGCTAAAGCCGCACTGGACAACAGCCAGTTGCGCCGCAACCTGGGTAAAGCGACCACCACAATCCGCACCAAACGCGCCTCCGTCGTCAGCGAACTGCCCGACTGGGAAGACCTGCGCGCCGCCGGATCGGCTATCAAAGCACACGTCATGCGTCATCTCGACGAGTATCTGTTACAACTGGAGGCTGCAGTCCAGCGTGCCGGGGGGCAGGTCCATTGGGCGCGTGATGCGGCAGAGGCCAACCGCATCATCACAGGGATCGTGCGGGGAACCGGTGCTGATCACGTGGTGAAGGTCAAGTCGCTCACCACCGACGAGATCCACCTCAACAAGGCGCTGGCGGCTGCCGGCATCCGCGCTATCGAGACCGACCTCGCCGAACTGATCATTCAGCTCGCCGGTGAAACATCCTCCCATATCCTGGTCCCCGCCATCCACAAGAATCGCAGCGAGATACGCGACCTCTTCCGTCGCACGATTGCCAAAGGAGAGGACCTCACCGACAATCCTCAACAACTCGCCGCCGCTGCACGGCGCTACCTGCGCGAGCAGTTTCTCTCTGCCCAGGTGGCCGTGAGCGGTGCCAACTTCGCCATCGCCGAGACCGGGACGATCTGCGTGGTGGAGAGTGAGGGCAATGGGCGCATGTGCCTGACGTTGCCCCAAACCCTCATCACCGTGATGGGCATCGAGAAAGTCCTGCCCACGTTCCAGGACTTTGCCGTCTTCCTGCAACTGCTGCCGCGCAGTTCGACCGGCGAAAGGATGAACCCCTACACCAGCCTGTGGACGGGAGTGACGCCGGGAGATGGCCCGCAGACTTTCCACCTGGTGCTGCTGGATAACGGACGCACCAATGTCCTTGCTGACGAAGTCGGAAGGCAGGCGCTGCACTGCATTCGTTGCAGCGCCTGCCTCAATATCTGCCCGGTCTATTCTCGCACGGGCGGTCACGCCTATGGCTCGGTCTATCCCGGTCCTATCGGTGCCATTCTCACACCGCAACTGGTGGGCGTGAAGCAGGCCAAAACACTCCCCTACGCATCTACGCTGTGTGGGGCCTGCTATGAGGTCTGCCCGGTCAAGATCAACATCCCCGAGGTGCTGCTGCATTTGCGTGGGGAGGTGACACGCAGGACATCGCCTCTCAACCCTGAGGCGCTGGCGATGCGGGAGTTGGCGCACATCTTCGCCAACCCGAAACGGTACGAGCAGGCACAAGGACTGGCGCGGCATGGGCAGGGACTCTTCATGCACGGAGGAGTGATCGACCACCTGCCGGGAATGCTGGGGAGCTGGACGACGGCGCGCGACCTGGCACCGGTTCCCAGGCAGAGTTTCCGCGACTGGTGGCGAGAGCGACAGAAAGGTGACCAGGTATGAAGAAGACCGCGAAAGACGCCATCCTGGCACGCATTCGTGGGGCCATCGCTAATGCGCCCGAGCCACCCCCGATCCCACGCGACTTCCGCGAGCGGGATGAGCGGGACCGCGCTGCCATCCTGGAGGATTTCATCGACCGGCTGGCCGATTACAAAGCGATCGTGACGCGCACAGATGAAGCTGGCTTGCCTCAGGCCATCGAGGAGGCCTGCCAGCAGCACGGCATCAGCAGACTCGCGCTTCCAGCCGACCTGCCCAGCAGCTGGATCCCCACTGGAGTAACGGTGATGCGGGACGATCCGCCACTGTCTCTCGCCGCCCTGGACGAAAGCTCCGGCGTACTCACCGGCTGCGCCATCGCCATTGCCCAAACAGGGACCATTATACTTGATGGGGGAGCCAGCCAGGGACGGCGGGCGTTGTCCCTGATCCCCGACCGGCATCTATGTGTCGTGCGCGCAGAACAGGTCGTGGGGCTGGTCCCCGAAGCCATCGTGGGGTTGGCGGAGCGGGCAACGCATCCCATCACCTTGATCTCCGGGCCATCTGCCACGAGCGATATTGAGCTGAGCCGTGTGGAGGGGGTGCATGGTCCACGCATGTTACACGTCTTCGTGGTACATGCTCGTTGACGAAGAGCAGAGACACTCGACGCTCGACGATTCTGAGCCTTACGACAAGACTGGTCATCCGACTTAGTCCCCGAACGCATCGTGCAGTTTGTCAGCATGCAATTGAGCGTCAATCCGACTGTGTTAGCGGAGTACAGCATCCAGCGTCAGCAAATGCGCGACGATCACCCGGCACAAATTCAATTTGACACGGTTATCTAGTGGTATAGATGACTTGACAACTAGCGGATCGTTAGTTATATTATAGACAAGGATTCTTTCAGAGATCCCTGGCGAAGATGTATATATTCTGACCCTCGTACTTTATTCATGAGTAACGCAGCGAATTGGCCCTAGTGCATAATCAAGAGGCCATTTCGAGAAAAGGAGCCGCCCCTAGAAAATCTCCCCTTTTGATGCAAGAGGTCACACAGCGATACAAGTGACACAAGTGATACAAATGATACAAATGACACAAACTTCTTTGGAAATACGCTAGGAAGGAGGATGAACTGTTTAAGGGCGTTCAAGCAGGTCTTGTACGCAAGGTTTCATTACTGATCTTTACAAGGAGGTATATTTATGAAGGGATACTCCTTCAGTATACCGTTATTAGAAGAGGAGAATTTACGATGAGTTCTGCTAACACCCCGACCAGTGCTACAGTTACTTCACCGCGCGCACCTGGTGGTTTCGATCGAGCGCTGGGGGCTCTTCAAAGCATTGGGCGCTCATTAATGCTGCCGATTGCTGTGCTGCCTGCCGCAGCGCTGCTCCTGCGGCTGGGCCAGCCTGACCTGTTGAATATTTCTTGGATAGCGGCGGCGGGGAACGCTATCTTCGCCAACCTATCGATGATCTTCGCTATTGGTATCGCCATAGGTCTCACCGGTGGCGAGGGTGCAGCCGGGCTTGCAGCTCTCGTCGGATTCCTTGTATTTAATGGTGTCTTCAACACACTCATCCCACAGGTAGGCGGGCAGCCTGACCCGAACATCACAATGGGAGTGCTCTCGGGAATACTCATCGGGTTAGTCTCGGCCGGGCTCTATCGCCGTTTCCACGATATCCGCCTACCTGATTACCTCGCCTTCTTTGGTGGGCGACGGTTCGTCCCTATCATTACAGCCCTCGTCGCGGTTGTACTCGGGGCTATTTTCGGTCTCATCTGGCCCACGGTCGAGATCTGGATCAACACATTGGGTACAGGAATTGTGTCACTTGGTGCTCTCGGTACGGGCATCTATGGGTTCTTGAACCGCCTGCTTATCCCTGTTGGCCTGCACCATGTGCTCAACACCTACGTCTGGTTCCAGCTCGGCAGCTTTGCCGGGCCAAAGGGCGTTGTGCATGGTGATCTGACCCGCTACTTCGCGGGTGATCCCACGGCCGGAAACTTCATGGCCGGGTTCTTCCCCATCATGATGTTCGGATTGCCGGCGGCATGCCTGGCTATGGTCCGCCAGGCACGCTTTCCCAAAGTAGCAGCCGGTATCCTGCTCTCGGCGGCGTTTGCCTCCTTCCTGACCGGGGTCACCGAACCCGTCGAATTCGCGTTTCTCTTCGTTGCCCCTCTTCTGTTTGTCGTTCATGCTATCCTGACGGGAACCGCGCTGGCGGTGTGCACCCTCCTCAACATCAAGATAGGTTTTGGCTTCTCAGCCGGGCTCATCGACTATGTGCTCAACTTTACTAAGTCGAACACGACCAATCCTGTGCTGCTGTTGGGCATCGGGCTGATCTACGGTGTTGTGTACTATTTCCTGTTCAGTTTCATCATCAAACGCTTCGACCTGGCAACCCCGGGACGTGGTGAAGCCTCAACTGGTCTGAGTGCCGACTGGATTCTGCCTGAAAGCCAGCGCGGACCCAGGCCCCCAAAGGCAACTGCGAAAGGAACGGCCGCCGGGCAAACTTCGGCGACAGAAGACCGCGACGATGTACTGGCCAGAGAGGTACTTGCGGCTCTTGGCGGCAAGGCGAATGTGCAGAGCGTGGAGGGCTGTATCACGCGGCTACGGCTCTTTGTCAATGACTCTGCTCAGATCGACGAGCCACGTCTCAAGAGCCTGGGCGCCTCCGGAGTGGTCAAGCGCGGCAAGATCGCCCAGGTCGTGATGGGGACGCAATCCGACCGTATCGCCGTGCGCATCAATCGTTTGCTGAAAGACCAGAGCGTGGAAGATGCTACTGAAGAGGAGAGCGAGAAGGTGGGAGAATAATGGCAGAGATACACGTTCTTGCGCCGCTAGACGGCACGGTCGTCGACCTGGAAAACGTTCCTGACGAGGTGTTCGCGCAGAAGATGGCGGGTGACGGCGTTGCTATCGACCCGTCGGGACAGGTGGCCGTGTCCCCTGTGGCCGGCGACCTGGTCAAACTGTTCCCGGGAGGCCACGCCTTTGGGATCTCTATGAACGATGGCGTTGAGCTAATCGTGCATATCGGGCTCGATACGATCGAGCTCAAAGGCGAGGGCTTCGAGAACATTGCTACTGAGGGCCAGGTGGTCAAGGCGGGAACCCCGATCGTCCGTTTCGATCGCGCAACGATTGAGCATATGGGCAAAGTGATGCTCAGCCCGGTCGTTTCCAGCGGTATAGGAACCATCGTACGCCGTGCCAGCGGGACGGTGCGGGCCGGACGTGACGTTCTCTTTGTCCTGGAGGTGTAATGTAATCCCTGTCCATTCATGACATCAAGCTAGCTCGATGTCATGAATGGACAGGGATTCGTGACGGCCATTCCTTATTTAAGGAGTAGATATGATTGAACGCATAATAGAACGAAGGGTTACGCTCGGGAGCAAGTCAGGATTGCATGCACGCCCGGCCTCTGTCTTCGTACAAAACGCGAAGGGATTTCAGGGTCAGATTACGTTGTCCAAAGACGATAAGACGGTCAACGCAAAGTCCATCCTCTCTGTCCTCACTCTTGGGGCTGAGCAGGGCGACCAGGTTGTTCTCAGAGTCAGCGGTGATGATGCTGAACGCGCAATTGACAGGCTGGCGTCGCTACTAGAGGAAGACCTGGGATGAAGGTTCTGCAAGGAATACGCGCAGCTCCAGGCCTGGCCATCGGCTCTACCCACATTATCCGTCCGGCTCCAGCGGTCGACATCACGGAGCAGCGAATGGTGGATGCACCAGGAGAGATATCACGGCTGGAGCGAGCGACTGAACAGGCCATTGCTCGTCTGGATACGCTGCGGAGCGCTGCAAGTGGGGATACCGCTGGCATACTAGAAGCGCAGCGTGAGATGCTGGATGATCCCGAGTTAAAGCAAGGGGCCGATGCCCTGATCGAAGCTGGCTTCACTGCCGGGGCCGCAATCGCGCGTGTCGCAGCCGACTATGCCGAACAACTGGCGAGCCTTCCCGATCCGTACCTGGCGGCCCGCGCGGAGGATGTGCGCGAGGTCAGCCGTCGTATCGTGGCGGAACTGCGGGGGATATCGCTAGAGGTAGGCCTCGATCGCGCCGCGATTCTTGTCGCGCAAGACCTCGCTCCCGCCGAGACAGTTGGATTGGACACCTCGCTCCTGCAGGCCATCGTCACAGAGACGGGATCAGCGACGGGACACCTGGCTATCGTAGCACAGGGACTGGCTATCCCCGCCGTAGTTGGCGTGACCGGCGCTCTCGACCAGATCGACGAGGGCGTGACACTCATCGTCGATGGAGATCGAGGGACGGTAACAATCGACCCGGACGCAGCCAGCAGCAACGAAGCGCAGATGCGCCAGGCGATAGCAATGCGTGACAGAGAGGATCTAAAGGTCTACCGGGATCGCCCGGGCATGACCGCCGATGGAGTCAGAATCGAAGCGTTTGCCAACATCGGATCACTTGCCGAGGCGCACAAAGCCGTTGAGATGGGTGCCGAGGGAGTCGGTCTGTTTCGCACGGAATTAATCGCCGCAAACGGTCTCCCATCAGAGGAGGCGCAGCGTGCGATCTACGAAGAGGTGGCCTCTGTCCTACAGCGACCTCTGGTTGTGAGGACTTTCGACATCGGGGGCGATAAACCGGTTCCGGGACTGGATATACCTGCTGAAGCGAACCCCTTTCTGGGCTGGCGGGGAATTCGCCTGGCCCTCGATCGGCCGGAAGAGGTCTTCCTGCCCCAGGTACGATCTCTCCTGCGTGTGGCCGCTACCTATGACCTGCGTATCATGCTGCCTATGGTGACCGTGCCGCAAGAGGTTGAAGAGGCTCGCTTGCTCATCGAGCGGGCCATAAAGGATCTGGAGCGCGAAGGACAGCGATTTCGCCGTGTCCCAATTGGAATTATGGTCGAGACGCCCGCGGCAGCTGTGACGCTGGATCAATTCGAGGGGCTGATCGATTTTGCCTCGATCGGCACGAATGATCTGATCCAGTACACCTATGCCGTTGACCGTACGAATG
>WNGJ01001769.1_pt1 | contig 34707 bp, 27 predicted proteins | sample 5400611 | NCBI WGS metagenome assembly WNGJ01 (sample SAMN13153375, study PRJNA577476) | soil metagenome | isolation source: 40 cm soil or saprolite under Garry oak tree replicate 1 | place: USA:California | collected 2016-06-15
TGTGGATTGATCCGGCACGCGGCGTTTCTGTCCAGCAGCAACTGGTGGAACCGTCGGGCGACTATCGCCTGGCAAAATACAGCGATATTGAATTGAATCAGAAAATCCCTGATACTGTATTTAAGTTGAAAACCACAAGCAGGACAAAGACGGTGTCACCACAGGGGTAAGTTCACGGTATCGAGCGAATTCCCAAAAGATAAAAGCTGAAAAACCGCAGGCTGGGCGTTATACTGTGGAGCGCAAACGCCGCAGCGCAAACAACAGAACGCTTCGCCCCACGGACATTCGGGTTCTCATGGCCAAGGTCTTCACGATTCCGGTTCCTCCCAGCATTGGACGCAGACGGCGTGAACGTACTTCCGATCCCCGGTACGTGGACGGACAACGTCTGCTAGTCGAAGCTATGAAATATCTGGCCCAAGCCGACCCCGTAGCCAACCGCTCCGCCATCGAATTGATCTCCGAACATGTGCGTACGCGCTTCCGCATGAGCGACTCGCCGTTGAGCTGAAAAGCACTAGCACGTCTCCGTCCGACTGTTCTCACCCCTACACATGCTTCACAGTTTGTTGACCGGCCTCTGTTATCCAAGTTAAGGCTGCAGGTTTTCGGACATGCCCCTGGGTTGAGAACAAATTGCGCGGATTTGTCTTGACTTCATTCTTATCTCTACTAAAGAATGCCCGTCATCAGTGAACATTCCAGCTTCAAAGGGGGATCCCATGTCCAGGTTTACCTTGAACATGGCGGTTTGCTTGGGATTGCTTGCCAGTGTTCCAGCTTTTGCGCAGAAAATTACCGGTGACATTTCAGGCACCGTAACCGACCCCAGCGGTGCGGCCGTGCGTGCGGCCACGGTGCGGGCGGAGAATACGGCGACCGGTGAAAAGGCCTCCGCCACAACCAGTGACACCGGCTTCTATCGCCTGGTCAATCTTTCCCCAGGCCAGTACAAGCTGGCCGTGGAAGCTCAGGGATTTAAGACGTCGGAGCGGCCAGCCGTTGTAAGCATCGCGCTGACCACGCAAGCGGATTTCACATTACAGGTGGGAGGGACGAATGAAATTGTTGAAGTCGAAGGTGTCGCTCCCCTGGTAGAGACCACCGAGGATCGTCTCAGCACGCTTTTCGTGGGCCGCCAGGTAGAGGATCTCCCCAACAACGGACGTGATTTCAATAATCTTCTCGATGGCGTCCCCGGCGTGCAGCGTAGTCCGGGCGGCGGTTTTCAGAGTCTCAACATCAATGGACAGCGCGCGACATCGAATAATTTCGCAGTGGACGGCATTCCGAATAATGATCGCTACTACGGCGAATCATCCCTTGGACAAGCGGCAATCTCGGGCACGGCGGCGGCTTTGATTCCTCTTGAGGGAATCTCCGAATTCAACGTTCAGTCCAACCCCGGCGTGGAATACGGAGTGCGCGGCGGTTCGGTAATCAACATCGGCCTGAAGAGCGGAACTAATGCTCTCCATGGCGGCGCTTTCTGGGACCGGCATACCGATACGTTCGATGCCAGGAATTGGTTTGCCAGCTCAGTTACGCCATTTCGGCTGAATCAATTTGGCGCCTTCGGTGGCGGGCCGATTAAAAAAGACAAGGCCTTTCTTTATTTGTCATACCAAGGTTTCCATCTCAAGGATCAGTTCCCGTCTCAAGTGACATTACCTGCGGCGGCGGAAATATTCGACGCGACGGCGTGCGTTACTACGGGATCTAACCCGAACACTTCCGGAGACCCGAATCCCAGCAGCTGCCTCAATTCTGGGCCAGGACCCGGGCCAGATCAGATTTTTGGCACCCTCGACGATGGCCAGGTAAGCACTTTGGGCCAGAACTTACTTTCTCTGATCCCGCTCGCGCCCAGCCCCGGGCAGTTAGTCGATATTGTGGCAAATAACACTTTGGATGTCAGCAACTTCCATACGAAATTCGACTATGTCTTTAACCAGTCACATCGTGTATCGGTAAAGTACCTGTTTGGCGACAGCTTCCAGAGCCAACCGCCGGCCCCCAGGGGTGCCGCAATCGGCGGGGGCCTTAGCAACGGGGCCGGACATGTGGAACTCAGTAGCGCCCAGTCGCGCACAATTGGCAGGAATCAACTACACCTGGACCATTAGCCCGACGAAAGTGCTGGAAAGCCGCTTCGGCTATCAGCGATTTTCCCAACGCATCGGCGTGAACAACAACATCGATCCCAATGCCTTAGGTGTCAACACCGGCCCCTTGGGCGCCAGTCAGCAGGACACCGAGAACTTCGCGGTGCCGGCACTTTATTATCTGGGATATTTTGGCGCTTCCGGATACTCAGTGGTCGGCGGAGTTCAAGGCTATCCCATCATCACCCGTCCCAACGCCTCGTACGATTGGCAGGAACACTTCACCGCCATCAAGGGCAACCACACCATCAAGATCGGTGGCCAATTTCAAGATGCGTATACCAAGTCGCGGCGTGACCGCGCCCGAACCGCCCTGTCGTTCTACTACCATGGCAACTATTACGATTATTACTATGCTGCCAATGACCCACACCATTTCGAAAGTGCGCGTGTCACCGCGCTGAATGAGCTCTTGCTGGGTCTTGCGGACGACGCGGCAAGATCATTTGGCGTCACCAATCGGCATATCTTTCAGAAATCGCTGGGTCTCTACGTTCAGGATAGCTGGAAGCTAAGACCCAATTTTACCTTGGAAGCGGGCGTACGCTGGGATACGGTTGGCGCGCTGGGTGAAAGAGACAACCTGGGCGCGAATTTTTTGCCAGACGATCCCAAGGCTGATGCCAACGGATTCGTCAGCTTGTCGAAGCGGCCGCTGTATGGGGTTGACCAGAATAATTTCGGGCCACGAGTTGGTTTTGCCTGGGACATTTTTAAGAATGGTAAGACCGTTCTCCGCGGCGGCTACTCCTTAAATTACGACCTGCCCAATTTTGGCGCGATTCATGCGCCCCAGACCTATTTCAACATGTGGAGTGGAACCCGTTCAGGGTTCTTTACCCAGGTTGCACAGGGCGAGTTTCCCGTCGACATAACGACGACACCGGCTGAAAACCTGGCCCTGTTTGGCAGTGCTAATACGCTTTGCCAGTCTTTCGTTTGCATGGCGACAGGAGTGAACATCTACGGGGCGACAGTTGGTTCGAATCCGCCCCCGCCGTTTAACGTGGTGCAAGTGATTCGCGACTTCCAAACGCCTCAGAATCATTCGTTCAATCTCACGGTTGAGCAGGAATTATCCAGACAAATGTCTTTCAGCGTCGCTTATGTCGGGACAAAAGGCCGCGATCTCCTCAACTGGCGCGATCTAAACGCGTGTCCCGTCAGCACATTGTCGTGCGACACCAGTCGACGGCCGTTTGGCTCCCGCTTTCCGGACTACAATCACATTCTTCAGTTGAACAACGACGGATATTCCAACTACAACAGCCTACAGGTCGCATATAAAGTGCGAGATCTACGCGGTCTAACCGGCCAATTCAACTTTGTTCGGTCAAAATCACTGGATACCGGTTCAGCAAATCGCGGCGGCGATTTCCTCTCTAACTACCAGAACCCTTATAACGTCGCAAAAAACTATGCCCCTTCCAACTTTGATACTCACGATTTCCGACCCTTCCGGGCAGGGACTCAAGACTTCTTACGTCAACTACGACGGCAGCCCACTGAACTACGACTTCCATAATCCAGCGAAATTCTTTAACACATCGGCGTTCACGTTGCCGGTGCTTGGAACCATCGGCAACGCAGGGCGTAACAGCGTGCGCCAGCCTCCTATCGCACAGCTGGATATGGGGATTTTTAAGAGCTTTAAATTCGGCGAGCGGTATTCCGTAAAGTTTAAGTGGGAAGTGTTCAACGTGCTAAACCATGCCATGTTCGCTTATGCGACCGGGAACAAAAGAAGCGGTTCATTTGGCACGCTGTTCGCTACGCCTGATGTCGGCATCGGCTTAAACCCGATCCTGGGTACCGGTGCCCAGCGCAACATGCAGTTCGGTCTCGCGGTGGACTTCTGAGCTGAACCAGATGAAAATGGGATGGGGAGTTTATCTCTCGCGGTATACTCTCCTTAATTCCGTATGCTCAGGCCCCTCACTCTCCTGTTTTTGGTCCTGGTCCTACGCCTTGCTGCCCATGCCGAGGCACCCAACATCATCTTCATTAGGACATCCGCTGCCAAGCCTTTTGCCTTCGCTACCTGAAATCCTGCAGAAGAGCGGATATCACACAGCCGCATTCGTCAGTTCTCTCATCCTGGATCCCAAAGCCAACATGGCGCCCGGTTTTGACCGCGGATTCGACTACTTCGACGCCGGATTTCATCAGAAGCGCGGTCCGGGTGAGACTCGCTACAATTCCATCGAACGCCGTGCGGGAGATGTGGTCGCTCACGCAATCACATGGCTAAGTAAGAACCGCGCATCGCCATTTTTTATCTGGGTGCATTTGTACGATCCGCATGCCCCTTATGACCCTCCGGCTCCGTTCGATAAACAATTTAAAGATCCCTATGACGGTGAGATCGCGTATGCCGACTCCGCCCTGGGAAAGCTCTTTGCCTATCTGCGCCAGCGCGGGTTGTACGACCGTGCGCTGGTGGCGGTGATGTCGGATCACGGCGAATCGCTCGGCGCTCATGGCGAGAGCATGCACGGTATTTTTCTTTATGACGAGACCATCCACGTGCCCCTTCTATTCAAACTGCCGGGCGAAGTGCTTGGCGGCCGCCGCGTAGCCGCGCGGGTGCGGCTGGTAGATGTTGCGCCAACGCTTCTGAGCATGTTGAGTTTGCCGTTGCCGCCGACCTTTCAGGGCGAATCTCTGGTACCTCTCATGAAGCCGGGACCAAAACCAGCGCGTGAACTCCCCGCCTATGCCGAAACTGACTACCCGCACCGCGCATTCGGCTGGAGCGCCCTACGCTCGCTGCGCACAGGAAAATATCTCTTCGTGCGTGCTCCCAAGCGCGAGCTTTACGATGAATCTCTCGATAAGAGCGCACAACACGACTTGGCTGCCGCTTCTCCTGCCGTTACCGCCACGTTGCAGTCACAACTGGATGAGTTTCATGATCGCACCAGTAGTTTTAACGAGAAGTCTGACCAGAAGACGCTGACTTCTGAGCAGAGTGAAAACCTGGCGGCCCTCGGTTATGCCTCTTCAAACGCCACAGGGCCCTCACAGGATCCGCTGCAAGGCGCTGACCCCAAGGATAAGATTCAGATCTCAAATGTCCTGCATCAGGGGATGATTGCGGTCGAAGATGGGCGTTATGCAGAGGCTATTCCTCTTCTTCAGCATGTTGTAGACGACAGCCCTTTGATTTCGGCAGCCCAGATGCAACTAGGAGTTGCGTTGGCGAGGGTGAGGCGCTATCCGCAAGCCATCACCGCCTTGCGCAAGGCGGTAGCACTGCTGCCGGATTCCACCCCCGCCCAATACGAACTCGGCCTGGCGTTGTTTGAGACGGGCGCGTGGAAGGAATCGGTGCCCTATTTTGAATTTGTGGCGAAGAAGCGGCCGAAATTTCCCGATGCTCAGTACTCGCTGGCGTCAGTTTACGCGCGGACCCAACGTGTCCCTGAAGCGGTGGAGCTGCTGCGAAACGTTCTAGCTGAGGATCCCCAACACTTTCGCGGCAACCTTCTTCTCGGACGCATTCTGAGTCTCCAGCACCAACCGGAAGAAGCTCTGCCCTACCTGAAGCAGGCTGCCAGTTCGGACCCCACGAACTTTGAAGCGCACGCCTTCCTTGCCGATGCCTACGATGCGCTGGGAGACTCGCAAAGCGCTACCAGCGAGCGGGCCAGGTCAGAATCGCTGAAGGGCACCGCGAAACGGTAATCGGTCAGCGCAAAACGGAAGGGGCGCGGCCTTTCACTGCCTGTCCAGCGCGGCATCAAAACAATGCGGCGGCCAGAAAAATTACTACCGGGTAGCACTCCAAGGTGTAACGCGGCTCGGGATTTTCCAAAGTACCCAGAAAAACCGATCGCAGGATCACAAAAGTAAGCAGCAGGCCGAGGTGGGGAATAAATCGTCCGCGTGCCAGACCGGTTGCTGCAGCCCCTAGATAAAAAAGATTGATGATTCCCAAGCCCACCGCCAGAGCCGACCATTGCGGATCATCATTGAACTCCCACCAACGACTGTCGCAGGGCAGCAGTTCAGTACGTGGTCGCAACCACATATCTAAGATCCGCACTGCTGGAAGCCAGAAATAGTAGCGCAGGGGGTGGTCGTGGATGCGACGTGCCGCCAATGCCGAAAATTTGGCATCCAGTTCAGGAGTGAAGTGCAGAGCTTCGTTATATTCCGCCAGCAGCTGCAAAGTCTGTTGGCGCTGTGTCTCTGAATCGAAAGCGCGGGGAGGAAGCTTTTCTGAAGGAATGGGGTCCCCCGGCACCGCCCAATAAATCTCCTCTACCGAGGCGTAGTCTGCCATCCAGGTTTTCACCCAGCGATTGAATGCCAGGGGCACGAATTCGTCCTCCTGATTGGCATAGCGTGGAGCGAGCGGCTCGAACCGATGGAGGGTATGCCAATTACGAAAACCCCACGGAACGAGTGGCGTCAGCGCCATCAGCCCGACTGTCAGAGCGGCTCTTAATACGTATGAAACCCTCGAGCGATCCCTCCATGAACCTAGCAAAACCACAAGCAGATAGGTCTCAATCGCAATCAGCAGCAGCCCTCCATCGGGACGCAACAGGATCGCGGCTGCGATTGCAATGCCGCATCCCAGCCACGGTTGTATGCGTCGACTTTCGAGAGTATTAAGGCCAGCAATCGCGAAATCCAATGCGAGGGCAGTGAAGAAGATTTCCAGAGTCTCGCTTAACGCGGCGGCGGCATAGTCGGCCAGAAAAGGACAGAGCGCGGCCAATAGAAAGGCAGCCTTGGCAGCTTTAGGAGAGAGAGTGCGGCGCGCCATGTCGGCGATCACGAAGCAAGTGCCGATATCCACGAACATCTGCATCACCAGGACTACCCGGTAATGCTCCATTCCAAAAACCGCAAATACTGCGGCGAGGAACGCTGGATATCCGGGGAGGCGGATGTCGGTAGGCGTAATTTCGGCAGGACCGCTGAGGCCGTAGATCCCGTGCCGAAGCCAGTTCTTGGCGATGTCTCCGTAAACGAAGGAATCGGTGGTTACCGCCGGGAAGCGAAAAATGAACAGAAGGCGCAGGGCAACAGCCGCAATTGTCGCCCAGAGAAAGAAACGGAAATTGTTGCGCACCAGCTCGCGCACGCTACGAATATACCGCAGCGGTACTAGGGAGTGGTCCCGTTTCGCATTTGGGAAACCATGCAGTAACACGTTCAACTCTAGTTTGACCCTCTGCTTGGCGCGGCTTAGGATGGAAGCAATTCGATTTCATGGCGCAACAAGTTTTTTTCGATCCTCGGCAGGCCCGCTGGAAACGGGTGCGGCGTTTTTTCGATATTCTCGGTGTCAGCATTACCGGCCTCATCCTGTTTTTTGTTTACACAGCACTGCGCAGCGAACCTCTTCCCGAACTCCTTTTGCCCGCGATGAAGCGTCCATTTCATTCACTGAAAGAGACGGAGAAGGAAAAAGCCAAGGAGAAACGCCGCCAGGCCGCGCGCCGGGGACATCGCAAAACCAAAGGCGCCCCTTCTCAAGTCAAGTTGAATGCCGAGGAAGGTATCCGGGCGGCTTTTTACGTGCCTTATGACGCGGCCAGTTTTTCGTCCTTGCGCGAATATGCCAGACAAATTGATCTGCTCTTTCCGGATTGGCTGCACGTCGTCACCCCCGACGGCCACTTACAAGGCACGGATCTTGAAACCAATAATTTCTTCGATGTAGTGCAAGGTCCAGCGGTTCATGCTGTGGACGACAAAGTGATGTCGTTCCTGAAGTTGGAAGACACGGGATTGGAAGTCTTTCCCATGGTCAACAACTTTGACGGAACCAACTGGATGAGTGGGATCGGCGCATTTCTCAATGATCCAGAGGCTCGCGCTCGCTTCCGGCAACAGGTCGCAGCTTTTCTCGCCAGTGACAAGTACCGTGGTCTCATGGTGGACTTCGAAGATTTCCCCAAGAGTGCGCAGAACGGGTATTTGGTCTTGCTGGGCGAACTTTCAACCGATCTGCACGCCAAAGGAATGAAGCTGTACGTCAGCTTGCAAGCCCGAAATGAGGATTTTGATTATCCCGCGATTGCAGCTCGCATCGATGGCGCGGTAATCATGAATTACGACGAGCACTATCCCGGCGGCAAACCGGGACCGGTTGCTTCTCAAGATTGGTTTGTAGCGAACCTGGAGGCGGTGAAAAAAGTTGTTCCGCACGAAAAAATCATCTGCGCCATTGGCAACTATGGCTATGACTGGGCGCGTAAACCGAAGCATGGGACACTACCTTCCGATGTAAAGGACACCAATGTTTCGGTGCAGGACGCCTGGCTTAGCGCCCGAGACTCGGATGCCGACGTGGATTTCGATGGAGACAGCCTCAATCCGCACGTGAGCTATTTCGACGAGCGCAATTTGCCGCATGACATATGGTTCTTGGATGCGGTGACCGCTCTCAATCAAATGCGTGCTGCGCAATCCCTGGGAATTAACACATTCGCGCTTTGGCGTTTGGGATCCGAGGATCGCTCGCTATGGAAAGTTTGGGATACACCAGGTGAGTCCGACGCCGTGGGTAAGTTAAAAGAGGTACCGCCGGGGCAGGACGTGGACATGGAAGGCCGCGGCGAGATACTGCGCATTGAAGCCCGACCAGCCGACGGGCAGCGAACTCTCGATGTTGATCGGTCCACGGGGCAGATTACAGACGAGAATTTCGAGTCTCTGCCCGAGCCATACCGTGTGGCACGTTACGGCTCGAGCAGCAATGCAGTCGCCATCACTTTCGATGACGGTCCTGATCCGGAATGGACTCCGAAGATCCTGGATATACTGAAACGCGAGAAGGCCCCCGCTACTTTTTTCCTTATCGGAATTCAGGCTGACAAATTTTCCGATCTCACTTCGCGCGTTTACGCCGAAGGACATGAGATCGGAAATCACACATTCACACACCCCGATATCAGCAACATCTCGCGCGGTTATATGCACCTGGAACTCAATCTTACGGAGCGCTTGTTTGCTAGTCGCATGGGCATACGCACCATCCTGTTCCGGCCGCCCTATTCGATTGATCAAGAACCCGACACAGAAGACCAGGTGCGGCCGCTGGAGGTCGTGCAAAGTATGGGCTACACCACCATTGGGAATAAGATTGATCCCAATGATTGGCGGGACAATCCTCATCACAGTGCGGAGCAGATCACCTCCGACGTGATGGCTCACTTGCCGCCATGTGCGACTCACGATCAGCGTTGCGGCAATATTATCCTGCTGCACGATGGCGGCGGTGACCGGCGCGAGACTGTGCGCGCTTTGCCCATGATCATCGAAGGGGTACGCGCCAGAGGCCATCAGATCGTTCCGGTTTATCAATTGTTGGGTAAGACTCGCGCTGATGTGATGCCGCCTATTCCTTCGAATGAACGATGGGCGGCGCGGCTGAACTGGCTTGGCTTCTGGCTTTTTGACATCACCATTAAGGGAATCACCATCATCTTTCTGGTGGGTGATGTGTTGATGACAAGCCGCCTGCTGTTTATCGGTATTTTTGCGGTGTTTGATCGTTTGCGAAAGCAACATTATGGCAGGCCGGAAGAAAGGGAATCCTATCAGCCGAACGTAGCGGTTTTGATTCCTGCATATAACGAAGAGAAAGTGATTGAGCGGACCATTCGCGCCGCTCTCGCCTCGCACTATCCGAAGCTGCGCGTGATTGTCATAGACGATGGATCAAGTGACCGGACTCTGGAGATCGCCCGAGAAACCGTTATCGCGCAAAGAGCCTCGGACCGGGTGCTGATCCTGACGAAGCCCAACTCGGGGAAGGCTGAAGCACTTAATTTCGGACTAGAGCATCTGCGCGATGAGGAAATCTTCGTCGGCATCGATGCCGATACCGTAATTGCGCGAGACGCGATCTCGCGGCTGGTCCCGCACTTCCTCGACCCCAAGGTCGGCGCGGTGGCGGGGAATGCAAAGGTCGGCAACCGGATGAACTTGTGGACGCGCTGGCAAGCACTGGAATACATCACCAGCCAGAATTTCGAAAGGCGTGCGCTGAATGTACTGGGCGCAGTGAGTGTAGTGCCCGGCGCGATCGGGGCATGGCGTACCTCCGCAGTGCGTGAGGCCGGCGGCTACCACGTCGATACTGTCGCCGAAGATGCCGACCTCACCATTGCCTTACTGCAGCGCGGGTACCGAGTGGAATATGAAGATATGGCGCTTGCCTATACCGAAGCCCCGGCAAATGCTAAAAGCCTCATGCGACAACGCTTCCGCTGGTCGTTCGGTATTCTGCAGTCGATGTGGAAGCATCGCGCTGCATTTGGGCGCAAAGGCGTGCTGGGATGGATCGCGCTACCCAATATCGTGATCTTCCAAATCCTGCTGCCGGTGGTGTCACCGTTCATCGATATTATGTTCGGGGTGGGGACGGTGTGGTATCTAATCCAAAAATACTTTCATCCGGAATCTACTGACCCGGCCAGCTTCGAGCGACTGGCAATGTTCTTTGTTGCGTTCTTGGTGATTGATTTCCTGGCGTCCGCGATTGCGTTCGCGCTGGAACGGCGGCGGTCAGAGACCCGGGAGGATGTGTGGTTGCTCAGCCAGGTGTGGCTGCAACGCTTCGCCTACCGGCAATTATTCTCAGTAGTTTTGTTGAAGACGTTGAAGCGTGCCATCGAGGGCCAGCGCTTCGCCTGGGACAAACTGGAGCGCACCGCCGCTATGAGCTATCGGCCCGCCGAGAGCCACGATTCGGTCAAGGTTCCCTAGACGGCCCGGAACATGTGCGTTGCCGATTAGTGTCTGGTAGCGCCGGCGTCCCGCCGGCTCTGACCCATTTTCCAGTGCTACAATTAATAGTTCCGCCGCGCTTCTCGCCCCGGACCGTATTTCTTCTTGAGGTGCTCTTATGGCAACCGTTGAAGCCCCCACTCGCCCCCAGATTCGCCTTCATGAGGGACCTTTCGTCAACGAGCCGCTTACTGACTTTAACCGCGAAGACAATGCGCGGAAGATGCGCTCCGCCATCGAAAAAGTTCGCGGACAACTAGGGCGCGAGTACGACTTGGTCATTGGAGGGAAGCGCGTCAAGACTTCGGACAAGATTAAGTCCATCAATCCAGCGAAGCCTTCGCAGGTCGTCGGACTGCACCAGAAGGCCGGCAAGGAACACGTGGAACCGGCCATGCAGGCGGCTCTGCGAGCTTTTGACAGTTGGAGCCGCACGTCAGTCGAAGAACGTGCAAGTTTGCTGTTCCGTGTGGGCGACCTGATGCGGGAACGCAAGTTTGAACTTTGCGCCTGGCTGGTCTTCGAAGTGAGCAAGAACTGGGCGGAAGCGGACGCCGACATTGCCGAGACTATCGATTTCTGCGAGTTCTATAGCCGCGAAGCGTTGCGTCTGGCGAAAGTGGACGCGCCGGTTCAGCTACCCGGAGAACGGGATCATCTGTTCTACATTCCGCTTGGGGTAGGCGCGGTGATCCCACCGTGGAATTTTCCGGCTGCCATCATGGCGGGCATGACGCTGGCCTCCATTGTTTCCGGCAACACGGTGATCCTGAAACCTTCCAGCGATTCGCCGACGATCGGGGCCAAATTTGTGGAACTACTGGAAGAGGCCGGCATGCCGGACGGTGTAGTGAATTTCTGTCCTGGCGCTGGCGCGAGCTTCGGCAATTTGGTGGTGGCCCATCCCAAGACCCGGTTCATCGCATTCACCGGTTCCCGCGAAGTCGGATTAGATATCAACAAGAGTGCAGCTACGCAGGCCCCGGGGCAGATATGGATTAAGAGGGCTATCCTCGAAATGGGTGGCAAGGACGCCATCATCGTGGATTCTGAGGCCGATCTCGACTCAGCGGTCGAGGGTGTGGCTCAGGCGGCGTTTGGGTTTCAGGGCCAGAAGTGCTCTGCTTGCTCGCGGGCCATCGTCGACGAGCGTATCTATGACAAGTTTCTCGACCGATTGAAAGCGCGGGTAGAGAAAATTAATGTGGGTGATCCTGCGGAGAACGCCAACATGGGTGCGGTGATTAACGAGGGATCGATGAAGTCGATTCTTGACTACATCGAAATCGGAAAGAAAGACGGACGCCTGATTACCGGAGGTAGCCGCGCCACAAATGCGGGAGAAGGATATTTCCTGCAGCCCACCGTGATCGCCGACATTCCTCCCAAATCACGCCTGGAGCAGGAAGAAGTTTTCGGTCCGGTGCTTGCGGTCATCAAAGCGAAAAATTACGATCACGCGCTGGAGATCGCCAATGACACAGAGTTTGGCTTGACCGGAGCGGTCTACAGCAAGTCGCGCGACAAAATCGAACGTGCCATTCGCGAGTTCCACGTCGGCAATCTCTACATCAATCGCAAATGCACAGGCGCGATCGTTGGTGCGCATCCGTTTGGCGGATTCAATATGTCAGGCACGGATTCAAAGTCTGGCGGCCCGGATTATTTGTACCTGTTTACCCAAGCCAAGTCGGTGGGTGAGAAGGTTACATAGCCGTTAAAAAGCCGCCCGAGAGGGGCGGCTCATACAGAAGTTGGACCTTGATCTGAGGTTCAGTTCTTCTTCTCTTCGGCGCCCATGCTATTCTGCACCGGCGTTTCCTGATGGAACGCAGCTTTCCATTCGCTGCCCTTTTTCACCCACAGCGAGCTAGCCCAAACGGCGCTGGGAAGTTTTTGCGAAGCGCAGACTGCGTCCTGACTGGCTTTGTAGGTCAAGAGCACAGCATCTTTGTCAACCCACGTGGACTTCGTATCCTCAAGAGAATAACTGTTGACCTTGCAGTCAGAACTGCCAGCATCTTTCACCGTTTGTTCCGTGCCCTGGATTCCCATGGCAGTTACGTTTACCGATTCCGGTGTCAGGGCCTTCTGAAATATTCCCGAGTCGTGATTCTTCCAGGCTTCCCACAACGACTTTTCCGTTTCGACGAGTTTTTGCTCGGTAGCCGCGTTGCCGCTCACCTTTGCCTTCGGCTTCGTCTTCGTATCTTCCGTCTGCCCGATTGCAGCAGTGGCCAATGCTGCGACAAGAACTAGAATCCAGTAAATTCTGTGCATATTCACCTTCGTAATTGAAATTGAATCTTTGACCGACGGAGTATATCTCAAGTAGCGAAAAAAAAGACCGCCCGCAGGCGGCCTGATGCCACGAGCACCTAATTTTAGGACGTCACGCCCGCACCTGGACCTGGTTGTGGTTGTGACGCGGCCGCAGTTGCCGCCGCAGCCTCATTCAGAATCCGGTGATGGATGGTGAATAACGCCAGTTCCAACCGGTCGGAAACGCCGATCTTGTCATAAACGTTGCGGAGATAATTTTTGATTACCTGTTCGGTGGTTCCCAGTTGCGAGGCAATCTCCTTGTTCTTATATCCCTGCACGATGAGCGCCACGATGCGCAATTCTTTGGCGGTAAGCCGGTCACGCACGCGCAATCCGACCATATCGTTCTCGGTCAGCTCGCTGGGTACGGCAATGTCCTGCACCCAAGTTTCACCACGCGCAACTTTCCGCACGCAATCAACCAAGGCGGCGCTGGTGACGTTTCGGTAGACGACGCCGTGCGAGCCCGCTCCCATATAGCGTTGCGCGCTCTCGCCAGTATCGGCCAGGACGACTACGCGTGTTTTGTTGCGGTTCGCGGATTGCAACACGGCATTGAAATCGGAATGAAATCCACCAGCGACAATCAGCACGGCGGCGCGAAACTTGTCGAGAGCCATGAACATCTGTTCTTGGGTCTGCGCCTGCGCCACGATGCGCATTTCATCTTCAACTGCCAGCACCTTGGCGATTCCCGCGCGGAAGATTGCCTGGTTATCGGCCAGAATCAGTTTGAGCATCGGGTCAGCTCCTCAAGCAATACTAGCGGCGAACAAAATCGTAAGAATCGATCACGCAAGCTACACCACGAGAATCCCCACCACCGCTACTGGACGCAGGATCATCGCTGCGCACCACGCGACCCTTGCAGTGGATAATCACGTTTTCCTTGGCTCCAGTCACTTCCGGGGGGAGAGCAATTTCGAACTCTACCGTGGAGCCCACTTCCATGGCGGCATCGGCCCGGATGTAAACTCCGGCGGCGCTCAGGTTTCCCGTCACCCCGCTGTGTTCTCCACCCTCGTCTGCCCTATGGATCTTGATTGGCAATTCCAGGGGGAATCGTTTCCCCGTCCGCGCTTCGGACACAAGACCTCCTCGTTCCTGGCCTCCCTTGCGAGCAAAAGCCAGCTCCATACGGCTTCTCCTGATGGAGGGTCAAAACTACCTAACGCACTTATATCATGGAAGATACCCCTCGCAAAAGCAGGATTACTAGTAGGGTAAGGGTAGGAACTAGGTTCCCCCGCAGGCGGGGATTGAGGATCAAAACGCGCTTCCTCCGCCTCCGCCGAATCCCCCGCCGGAAAATCCTCCACCACCTCCGCCGCTAAAGCCTGAGCCGCTCGAGCTGGATCGCGGGGCGGAAACAAATACCTGGTTCATATCCGATGCCATACTATGCATGGAACTCGAGAAGAAGACGGGGTTGAAGCCAGCATAGCCGTTGGGCGAGACATACCAGCGCGGAGGATCTTTTACGATTCCAGCGAATGCCTGGGCCCAGTTGTGCTCCACTCCCAGCGCCATCGCATAAGGCAAATATTTTTCGAACGTATCCGGAGGCATGCGCTTCAGGCGGTCAGCGTCTACCCGGTTCATGAATTCCTGGAAGCCGAGTACAGCCACCCGAGTGCGTCCGCCCTTCACTGTCTTTGCGCTCATCTGCCGGGCAAACAGCCACCAGATGCCTGCTGAGATAGTTCCGCAGCCAATCACCAGACCGATCGAGCTGAAGATATTTTTGTACCCGGTGAACTGCAGGATGGCGAAGGGAGCGAGGCTGAGCACAATCCCAAGAAAACTGTATGCATTGGCCGAGTCGGGATCGAGCAGGTACATTCCCTTTTTCTTCAGCGCCGCTTTGATGTCCTGCTGAATCCTCGGGAGCGCGGTGTAGAAGCGGTTTTTCAGAGCTGAGAGGCGCGTTTCAGTGCCATCGACAAATACGTTTTCCAGCATCACCTGTTCATGAGGCGCAACGTCGGTCCACTGCTCACGAGCCTTCAGCAGATGAAAGACATAATCTTTCTGATGAAAGATCCCGAGAGTGGTCTCCACTTTCTCTTCAATCTTCACATAGCCACGCACGGCCAGATCCACCAAAGTGGAAGTGATGTCGCGAGGATGAATGGTGTCGTCGATCAATGTGCCCGCTTCCGCCGGCGTCATGCCTTCGGGTGGTTCGTACATCGGGGCAACGGAGAGGCCGGGGTCCGGATCGCGTCCCTTGTACCACCACAGAGCGAACATCACGCCTAATGTGACTAGCGGCAAAAACACAATTGGATTGCTTCCCAGAAACCATGCCAGCCGAGTCAGCGCGCCTGGTTGTTGGAGAATGCCCTTGGGGACGTAGATATCAATCGTCAGGCCGCCACGCATGGGCAGCGGATTTGTAGTCTCGAACGAGACGTCAGACCCTTTTACTTCAGAAGTAGCTTCGCGTTCTGCCGAGCCATACACGCCGGTGAAGGCCTGAGCACGCAACGATCCTGCTGCGGCGCTCGGCAGTCTGACCACTGCTGATGCGTGATCGATAGGTACCGGCCAGTCGTTACCGGTGACATTCCAGTAGAACTCGTCGTGATCCTCGAAGTAGCGAATGCCGTTGCGCACGTTGTAGGCGATCTCAACCGTGCGGGTGGTGTCCACCGCATCAGGAACCAGAATTTTCAGGTCGCGCAGGCCGCGAGTGATGCGGGATTCGTACTTCAGCTTCTGACCCGCGGCGTCGGTGACACCAAGGACATCGATCAACAATGTGTAATTCGTGCCGCCCGGGCCAGGGTATTCAATAGGAATAAAACGATGGATGCCGTGCCACTCGCCGATGAAAACCAGGGTAAGGCGCTCGTGGACAGCAGCAGAGCCATCCGCACCGATGTTAATGGTGTCGCTGAAGTCGGCCACTCGCCAACTCTTGGCCCAAAGCGGTGTCGCAAGAGTCAAGACGCCAAAGAGGATTAGGAAGCGAAGTGCTGCGCCATTCAACAGCTTAATTGCTCGCTGTTTGCCTTGATCGCTTCTGGCGAAAAGTTCGCTCACACTCAGAACTTCACTGCTACCGGTTCGCGGTCGGTTTCCGCGACCTCGAAGAATTGGCGTTGCTGGAATCCAAACATGCCGGCAATGAAATTTGTTGGGAAGGACTGAATCTTGGTATTCAGATCGCGCACGACGGCGTTGTAATAGCGGCGCGAATTCTGAATCGTATCTTCCGTCTGGTTCAACGACACTTGCAATTGCGTGAACTCCTCCGAAGCCTTCAGCTCGGGATAATTCTCGGCCACAGCGAACAGGCTTTTTAATGCCCCGGTTAACTGGTTTTCGGCGGCAGCTTTGTCGGCAGGTGTGCTGGCCTGCATCGCCATGGAACGAAATTTTGCGATGTTTTCGAAAGTGCCCTTTTCGTGGGTGGCGTAACCTTTCACGGTTTCGACGAGATTCGGAATCAGGTCGTGGCGTCGCTTGAGTTGCACATCAATGTCGGACCAGGCATTGTCAGTGCGAACTCGCAACTGGACCAGGCTGTTGTACATCCCGATCAGCAGGAACGCGATGACAACCAGTACACCCAGAATGATCCAGGCCATAACTTCTCCTCTAGTTCCGAAGTGTGGAATCAGGGGACGGTAACACAGGGCACAAACGTGCGCAATTGCTGAAGCCAAAATTAAGTGAGATAGAGTGCTGAAGGCCAGATTACCCAGTGTTACCTGTAGGTTTCCAGGTACTTGCAGCCTGACGCGGGGAAATGGCATCGTACAGGGTAGGGATATTATGATCGCTTCCCAAAACAAGACATCTCGTAAGCGACGCCGGTTCTGGTTTGCATTGATACTGGGCCTGCTTTTGGCGGGATCAGCCTACGGCCAGACCTGCCTTACTGCCAACGACATGGACGAAGCCACACGGGCCGCTTTGGTGAACACCGCCAAACGGTATTTTGACATGGCGGCCCGGGGCGATTCGGCTTCGTTGCGGCAGAATTCGATTGTCAGCGTCGCTTCGGATTTTTCCGGCATTGAGAACGCAGTCAAAGACAACCAGTCTAACTTTGCGGGAGCGCAGGCCACGCCGCGTCCGCCATTCTTGCTGAAAGCTGAAGGGACCGCGCCGCTGCCACACGCTGAATTCTTGTGTGGAGTCTTTGGCGCCCAGGGTCAAACCAAAGATAGCGCTGTGTTCCAGCTCAGCAATCTGCCGCCGGGAAACTATGGCATCGCGATTCTCGATGTCAGCGGAAGCAAAACACCGTATACGCTCTCATTCGTCCTACAACAGCAGGGAAATGACTGGAAACTCGGCGGATTTTACGCCAAGCCAATGCAAGTGGCAGGTCATGATGGCAACTGGTACGTCACGCGCGCCCGTGAGTACAAAGCCAAGGGCCAGGTTCATAATGCATGGTTGTACTTTCTCGAAGCCCGCGAACTACTGGCTCCTGTGCCATTCATGAGCACTCTAGCGACCGACAAACTGTATGACGAATCGCAGAGCGCAAAGCCTTCAGATTTACCGCCTTCCGACCTTTCCGCCGCTGGCAAGACTTTCAAGGTGACGAACCTGTTTCCGTTGGCCGTTGGCAACGATCTTGATCTGGTAGTGAAGTACCAGTCGCCCGACGTTTCCAACAGCACGCAAACCTTTCAGGACAACATGGCGGTGATGAAGGCGCTGATCGCGAAATATCCGGAACTTCACGAGGCCTTTGGCGGAATTGTGGCGCGGGCTGTGGAACCGTCTGGCCGTGATTACGGATCGCTGATGGCGATGAAAGATATTAAATAATTACGATCGACGATTTTCGATTGACGATTGTCAAAACTAAGAACTGAGAACCAGGAACCAAAAACTGATTTCCTAGCTACTCTTCCAACTCGCTTTCGCCTACTGATCAAACACACACTCTTTGGGATCTTTATCTTCCCGCAATCCGAGAAAAACGGGAGCGCGTAGTTTGAGTCCGCCATCGGCGGTTTCATGCGTCCATTCAGAAAACTTGATCTCGGCCACCAGTTCAGGTTTCACCCAATGTACGTTTCGTGCATCCACGGGGCCGTAAAAAGGATTGCGATCCGTTTCCTGGCTTTTCAGCAATTGGTAAATTTCTTTTAGCCTGCTCTGATTAAAACCTGTTCCCGCCTGGCCTATGTGAATCAGGTGATCTTTCTTGTCATACAGGCCCAACACAATTGATCCGAAATATTGGCGACTGCCTTCGGGATCGGTGTAGCCCCCGATCACGCAGTCAATCGTGTGCGTGATTTTGATCTTCAACCACTCGCGGGTGCGACGCTCCTCATAGCAACTAGTTCGACGCTTGGCGAGAATGCCTTCCAAACCCTTTTGTTTGGCGGCCTCAAAGAGCGCGATCCCCTGGCCCGGATAGTGATCGGAGTAGCGAAGCAGATCACCCGACGTGGCAATTTGAGCCAGCACTTCCTTACGCTGCTCAAGCGACACTCGCCGCAGGTCGTAACCCTCGAGGTAAAGCAAATCGAAAACGTAATACATGATTGGGACGTCACGCCGGGCCGCAGTATGCCGGTTACCTTGGCGGATGCCTGTACGCTGCTGCATCAGGCTGAAAGAGGGCCGGCCTTGTTCGTCCAGGGCGACGATTTCGCCGTCGAGAACGGCGGTCTGCGCTTTGATTAACTTGGGCAGACTTTGTAATTCAGAAAATTGTCCAGTAAGGTCGTTTTGATTGCGCGAGACGAGTCGGCTCTTGCCGTTTTCCAGAAAACAAACAGCACGATAGCCGTCCCACTTGATCTCAAATAACCACTCCGGGCTATCGAAAGGTTTATCGACAGACGTCGCCAGCATGGGATGAATAGCAGTTGGCATGGACCTTTTTACGGCGCCCTGCAAACTTTCCAGCACCGAGGACAAAGAAGACGCCGGCGAATTTCTTTTTTCAGTTGTTGCCTCAGGGTTCCGGACGGAGTTCTTGGCAGTGGTTATCGCTTTAGTTTTTTCGTTTTTTTTTACTCCTGCTGCCGCGGCTTCTTTTGTGGTTGAAGCCTTTTTTCGTTTTTCCCGATCCAGCTTGGCCAAAGTGTCAGCCAGCCATGGCGCTTTCGCTTTGCCCCGCGATGCCGGACGATCGCTTTCCCATTCCGCCGAAGCCTTATCACCACCAATCTCTCGCATGGTGCGTCCGGTGAGCACGGAAGTGTCGTACTGCTCAATGTTGAAACCAGGAACTGCATACTCGTCCTGCTTCTTGATAAGCAGCCACTCCGTGCCCTTGCTTCCAGGACGGCGTCCCTTCATGTGAATCAGGACAAAATCACCTTTCAGGCGCTTGCCGCGCAGACGGAACTTGAAATCTCCCTTCTGCAGCATGGCAGCCGCTTCCGCGTCGGTCGCTGGAACAAATTTGCCTTTCACGGGAACGGGCGAGAGCGGCTCCCACGTTCCCACGTCCCAGACCATCACTGTGCCGGCGCCATAGTTACCTTCGGGAATGATGCCCTCGAAATCGAAATAAGACACGGGATGATCTTCCACTTGCATGGCCAGGCGTTTGTCGGCGGGATCGAGCGATGGTCCTTTGGGAACGGCCCAGGATTTGAGCACGCCATCCATCTCCAGGCGAAAGTCGTAATGCAGGCGCGTGGCGCGATGTTTTTGCACTACAAAGCGATGCTGCGATTTCTTTTCAACCTTCCCCGGCGGCTCGGGAGTTTCGGCGAAGCGGCGTTTGCGTTTGTATTCTTCCAGGGGCATAGCGCTATTTTAGCGATCTGAAGGGTATGCGCGGGAGAAAGCGGGTTTTGGCAGGTCAGGAGTGGCAGACAACAACATTCAAGGGGTGAGATATGCCCCGGCACGTCCAGCTCGACGTGCCGGGGCGCAACAATCAGGCCGCCTTTCCGGCCGCAATGCGATGGGTGGTGGAAGTCTCAACGTTGAAAGTCTCAACTGTCGGATCCTTTCTTAACGTCGGCTTGAGTGTGTCCACAATGCGGTTGTAGTGCTCGCGATGATATCGCTCCGCATCCTCCTTGTTCTTCCAAAAGCTCACCGAAATGACACGCTCGGCGTCGCTTTCCGAGGTGAGGCCGATCAGGTCCACAAACCCCGGCTGCTTTTGCAGAATAGGTAGGACGTCATTGCGCAGTTTGTTGTTGAACTCATCCCTTTTATCTGGTTTTACGCGACATTCCACCATGCGGGTAAACATTGAAAATCTCCTTTCGCATTCGTTGGAAGTGAAAGCCTGCCCGTCGCCAGAACCGCTCGAAGTACCAGCCACACGACGGGAAGGTTGATTGTCGGTACTGGTCTTAGTTGTAAAAGATGAGAAAGAAATTATAGTGCGATTGTGCGGGATAATTTTGCACAGTATCGAAGTTTTTATGGAGGCTCCCCGATTGTCTTAATGCTTTAATTACTATGGCTTGCGATTATGAAACGTGAGTACCCAGAGACTCCGCTGGTCGGCGTGGGTGCCGTGATCCTCGACCAGGGTCGCGTGGTTTTGGTTAAACGTAAATTTCCGCCGCTCGCCGGGGACTGGTCTATCCCCGGAGGTCGGTTGAAGATCGGCGAAACGCTGCGCGAGGGCGTGGTTCGGGAAGCCCGTGAGGAAACCGGACTGACCGTTGATCCGGTCGAATTGCTAGGTGTGTATGACCGCCTGTTGCGCGATGAGGCTGGCCGAATCCTTTATCACTACGTCTTGATAGATTTTCTTTGCCGGCGATTGACGGGTGAACTCCAGGCTAGCGGGGATGCCGACGATGCACGCTGGTTTTCCCCGGAAGAAATAGAAAAAGTTTCTCTGGTGGCAGACACCGCGCAGGTGATCCGTCTCGGGTTTGAAAAAGTAGGGAAGTAAATGGCGGCCGCAACCGCCGTCTGGAACAAGCATCAGAGACGGCTTTCCTACTTTTTTACTTCTGTTTGCTGGCTGGCGACACATTGCCAATTTCCGTTAGGCATCTTTACCCAAGGGTCGGTCCAGCGTTCGTACCGGTCAATCTTTGTGCCATCGCCGTCGACGCCTTTTCCTGTCCATGAACCAGTCGCAATGGCAGTATCGCCATAGAGAGTCACTTTCACGTGACCGATCGCGTTGTGTTCCCACTTCCCGCCCTTGAGGTTGGACAGAAGCTTATCTTTGCCGTAGATCTGGCCACTGGTATCGGTGTTGACAAAGCTCGCGGCCAACAAAGGAGCCACCGCAGCAGATTTTCCGTCACGCTGAGCTTCTGCCCACTGCTGCTCGAGGGCGGCTATTGTTTTTTCTGTGGCTGTGTCTTTCTCTGCCGATAAAAAGGGTGCCAAGATCAAACATACAGTCACTAACAATGCGATTTCACAAAATTGTTTCATGGAATCTCCGGGATTTCGGCGAGAAAATAGGCCGAAAGCAGAACGGCCCGCGCATGAATCGACGCGGGCCGCCCGGTGGACTGTTTGGGATTGACCAAGAGGTGGTCACTCTACGTGGCCCCTTCGGCAAACTCCGGGTCCCGACGCGACTTGCGGCGGGCGGATCAACCCTAAATCACCGGTAGTCGTGCGATGGTTCTTAGAGCGACCGCTCTAAGTCTCAGCCACCTCACCTGGTCTTTTACTGCCACTACAATCAGAACTTGTCATCCGACCACCTCCTTTCCGGTGTAAATCCACATTAGTACGAAACGCTTTCAAACGTCAACTGGCAGAAGCGAAGATTCCGCGATTTTCAGGTGACGATTAAGTTCCAGCAACTGCGCGGACCGCCCGCAGGACATGTCCCCTTGTTATCTGGTTCCTTACCCTCCTGGGTTTCTACACTGGAACTCTCCCCGGAAGTAATCGACGTCCCTAAGTCACAGATTTTTCAGCCTTTCCAGCGGTAGGCGTCTGGCTGCATGAGGCCGATGTGGGCCAGTACGCGGTTGGCAAATTCGCCTGCCATGACGTCCACGCTTGAGGGGCGGTTGTAGAACGCGGGAATCAAGGGGAAGACGGTCGCCCCGGCATCGGCGACCCGGTACATGTTGCGGATGTGAATTTTGTTGAGTGGTGTTTCACGGACGCAGAGCACCAGCGGACGCTTCTCCTTGAGACAGACATCTGCGGCACGCTCGATCAGTTGTGAGGCAATGCCATTGGCAATGCGCGCCAGCGTACCGACGCTGCATGGGATCACAACCATGGCGTCCACCGGATAGGAACCGCTGGCGACGTTGGCGGCAATGTCGGCATTAGCCTGCTGCTTAATTTTGCGCGAAGCCTTCCCCAGCAACTGACCGACAAGATTGCTGCGGCCGCGAAGAGTGAGTTCTTCGGCCATCACGCGCAGCGCGCTGTCAGACGCGATGAAGTTCACGGTCTGGACACGCTGGTCACGCTCGACCGCGAGCAGAAAGTGTTTCAGGAACAGCGAGCCGCTGGCCCCGGTAGTGGCCACGGTCAGGTTTTGAGGATGGTTGGGCAACGTGACTCCTGTGGAACCCAACTTCGCACGGAGTTCTGAGCATAGGGAGCGTGCGGCGGGCAAGTCAAGGGCGGTCGTTGATGGTTGGTCCTTGGTCGCAGGTCGAACGCGACCAATCCCAACTGAGCGAACGGCCACGCAGAACGACCAACGACGAACCATGGCAACCACCACTAGCTTGCGATCCCGACGCAGTGCGGCGCAGCTCCACGCGCTGGCCAGTGTCGAACGTGAGATCCGGGCTCAGGATCATAACGGACGTCGCAAATATCTTCGGGACTTCACCCAGGCTTACCGCTCCTATGAGTCCGTTCTCGATCGGCAGCAGCTCAACTCTCTCGTGCACAGCGCCGATATTTTGTTGGTTGGCGATTATCATGCGCTGCCGGCTTCGCAGCGTTTTGCTGCGGCTCTGCTGGAAGAACGCGCACAATCCGGCGACCGGCCCGTGATTCTGGGTGTGGAAACGATTTTTTCTCGCGATCAGCACATTCTCGACGAATGGTGGCGCCGCGAAATTGGTGAAGCAGAACTCCGTCAGCGCATTCGATTTGATGTCGATTGGGGCTACGATTGGCAGCCATTTTACGAATTGCTGCTGACTGCGCGCGAGCATACCGAAGGCATTTATGGTCTGGACTGCATGCCGCGGGAAGACTTACGCAAGATCGGCGCGCGCGACCGTCATGCCGTGCACAAGATTGCTGAACTTCGCCAGCGGCATCCCAATGCAGTGATTCTCGCGTTGTTTGGCGAGTCCCACCTCGCTCCCGGACATCTTCCGCGCTTGCTGCGGGCACAACTCCCCGGTGAGCGGCCGCTTACGGTTCTGCAGAATGTGGACGCACTGTACTGGCGTGCTGCCGGAGAACACCAGGAACATGTGGAAGCTGTTTGTGTTGAGCGGGACGTGGTGTGCGTTTTTAACTCGACCCCGCTCGAAAAATACGAAAATTACCGGCTTTGTTTGGCTCGCTGGAACCGGGAAGAAGATGAAGCGCCCGATGCTGGCCCGACCATTTACAACTTGATCGACGGCCTGCTGCGCTTTCTGGATATCGACCGCTATTCGTCACACAACGGCAACCAGCCGAAGTTCCTGGTAGATCTATTGCCGGAAATATATTGTGGAACTTCGGAAGCCCACTTGCGCCGCCTGCTTTCAGGCACAGACGGTGAAGCCGTGCTTCTCAAAATCGAGGAGCGTGGCAGCGCCTATTTGCCGGACGTGAACGCGTTTTACGTGCGCGAGTTCCAGATGATGTACGTGGCGGAAGAGGTAGCACGCTTCTTGCATCATGCCTGCCGCGGGTTGCCGCGCGCGAATACGCATTCCGAAAAAAAAGAGAATTCGGATCGCTTTTATTGTCTGAGTGTTGAGTATGCGCTGGGCTACTTCGGGTCGCGCGTGTTGTATCCGGCACGCCCGCAAAAAGATGAATCGTTGGCGCCTGCTAAATTGGATCTCAACCAGGAAACCCTGCGGATTGATGGAATCAAGTCAGAAGCCATGGCACAGCAGGTGGGTTACGGCCTGGGCAACAGTCTATATGATGCTTATCTGGAAGGCCGCGTCACTCGGGGTGATCTCCGAAGGCTATTCCTCGCCCAACTCGGTGAACCAGGAAAGGCAAGAGAGATTTGCCTGGAGTTAATGAATGGAGTGCGCCGAGCAAAAAAGAAAGCGCGGGCAGCAGCGGGATAAGCAAGCACTCAGCATTCAGCAGTCAGCCTTCAGCTTCAGTCAACAGCTCCCCATCAGGCTGCACCGCAACCACACTGGATCTTGCATCTGATTCTTGAATCTCAACACGTTCCTGAAAATCTGCACGCAAGTGCTAATCTAGAAGCTTATTGGCATTAGCTGAATGCTGACTGCTGAATGCTGAGTGCTTCTTTTGAACGCTGATTCCATTCGCAAACTTCTCGAACAGGTTCGCCGCGGCAAGCTCTCGCCCGATGAAGCGGTGGAGCGCCTGCGGCACATGCCATTCGAAGACTTGGGATTCGCCAAGCTCGATCATCATCGCGCGCTGCGTGCAGGAATGCCTGAAGTGATATTTGCCGAAGGGAAGAGTGCCGCGCAAGTGGCGGAGCTTTTCTCGCGACTCGCCAAACATGGGGGCAACATCCTGGCGACACGCGCCAACCGAAAACAGTTCGCTGCGGTCAGAAAGAAGCTGCGCGGAGTTAAATATAGAGATCCAGCGCGCGCGATCGTCCTCCATCGGGATCGCAAGAAGGTTGGCCGAGGAACGATTGCGGTGGTTTCTGCCGGAACCAGCGACATCCCGGTCGCGGACGAAGCCGTGGTCACCGCAGAAATCATGGGTAACGAGGTTGAGCATCTTTACGATGTAGGCGTAGCCGGAATACATCGCCTGCTGGCCAATCGCGGAACACTATCCCGGGCGCGCGTCCTTATCGTATGCGCAGGAATGGAAGGAGCGCTGCCTAGCGTGGTCGGTGGATTGGTAGGCGTCCCCGTGATTGCTGTACCTACCAGCGTGGGCTATGGCGCGGCATTCAAGGGACTCGCTGCATTGTTAGGCATGATGAATTCCTGCGCCTCCAATGTGAGCGTGGTGAACATTGACAATGGTTTTGGTGCAGGATATGTGGCGTCGCTGATCAATCGCTTGTGAAAACGTCCAGCTGATCCCGCCTGCCGAACTTATGTGAATTCGACACCGGCGACACTTTGATATCGTTCACCACGTCCTTGACGCCAGGTGTGTTGTTCACCAGCGCCAGGGCAGAATCGCGTCCGACGTCGGTTCTGGTCTCGCCGCTGACTGTGGCAACGCCATCCTTGACCGTAACCGTGACGAAATTGAACCGGTTGTCATATCCGATACGATCGAAGTAGAGTTTGCGGTCGAGCTGGGCAGCGAGTTGCGCATCAGGAACGTTTGAACTCACCACGATCAGATTTCGTACACCCTGTACTTTTTCCGTCTTGCGGACTTTCTTGGCCGCATCCACCTTCTGCTGGTAGACACCCACGGTGCCGGTGAGGGTCACAATGCCATCCTCAGTGGCAGCGTGCAGGTTGCGAAATTCTTTCTTGGCCGCGAGGTGCTGTGACACCCGGCTCTGGATATCGCCGTCATACCGGCCCGCGCTCACGGTCTGTGCGACCAGTCCGACACTGAGAATCCCTATCCCCAGAAACACTAATAACGTCTTTGAAATCTTATTCATATGAGAATCGCTCCTGCCGATTCCTTGTTAACCAGTTAGTTAAATAGATGCAGAGCAAGGTAGCAAAGATGCATGAAGCAGAGTGCCCTCAAAGTCCGTCCGTTGATTGCTTGCATCGTCCCACAGGCATAACATCTGTCCCTGCAGCAACGCGGGCGGGCCACGCTTTGAAAATCTAGCGACGTGGAAGAGGAGAGATCATGAACCATAGCTCAAATTTGCAGCCATGGGGACTCACAGTTCTGCGCGTGGTCGTAGGAGCGGTATTTCTGATTCACGGTTGCCAGAAGCTGTTCGTCTTTGGCTTTCACGGAGTGGCGGGATTCCTTGGACCACTGGGAGTGCCCGCTCCTGCCGTGGCCGCTGTGGTGCTCACTCTGGTTGAGTTCGTTGGCGGAGCTTTGCTGGTACTGGGCCTGTTCACCCGCTGGGCGGCGTGGTTGCTGGCCATTGACATGGTGGTGGCAATTCTCCTCGTCCACTTGAAAAAGGGATTCTTCAATCCACAAGGCTTTGAATATCCCCTAACTCTGCTGGCGGCAAACATCGCGATTGCATTAGCGGGGCCAGGTGCAGGGGCGGTGGATGGAGTGATTAAAACGCGCGAGTGATTTATGCGCCGACGTCGTACTCAGCGTTGAGATCACTGAAACCTGAGACTTGCCGAGACCTGAGACCCGAGACCAGCTAGCGACTGCGACGCCCACTGGACTTGTTGTGGACTGGTCTCGATTTTTCACCGCTGTTGTCAAATACGCGCGCGAAAATCTTGTCGATATTTCGTAGCTGGCGCTTGAGGTCGAACGCACGTTCAATCGGTTCACGAGGGACGCGCTTCGTTATTTCTTTGTCTTTCAGCACCAACTCCCGAAAGTTTAATCCTTCCTTCCAGGCGTGCATGGCATGGCGTTGCACCATGCGATAGGCGTCCTCGCGCGAAACCCCGTGCTCTACCAAGTCGAGCAGAAGTTGTCCGCTGAAAACCAAGCCTCCGGTGCTTTCCAGATTGATCTTCATGCGCTCCGGATAAACGAACATAGTGTCGAGAAGGTTGGCGGTCTTCTGCAGGAGATAGTCTACCAGGGTGGTGGAATCTGGGATGATGACGCGTTCTGCAGAAGAATGCGAAATATCCCGCTCATGCCACAAAGCAACATTCTCGAACCCAGCTTGCGCGTTGGCACGCACCACGCGGGCCAGCCCGCTGATCTGCTCGCAGGTCACAGGATTGCGTTTGTGGGGCATCGCGGACGAGCCCTTCTGCTTTTCGCTAAAAAACTCTTCCACCTCTCGAACTTCGGTGCGTTGCAAATGCCGGATCTCCGTAGCGATCTTATCCAGCGTGCAGGCAATCACCGCGAGCGTAGCCAGATAAGAAGCATGACGGTCGCGCTGAATCACCTGGGAAGAGATTGCCGCAGCATTCAATCCCAGGCGAGCGCAGATTTTTTCTTCGAGCTCGGGGCTGAGATGGGCGAAGGTGCCCACGGCGCCGGAAAATTTACCAACCCGCATATCTTCCGCGGCGCGCTCGAAGCGAGCGATATCACGTTGCACCTCCGAGTACCAATTCGCCAGCTTGAAGCCGAAGGTGATGGGCTCAGCATGAACGCCGTGGGTACGGCCCACCATCGGAGTGTCTTTGAATTCCCAGGCGCGCCGTTTCAAGACTTCCCCAAGCCGCTGCAAATCTTCCGCGATGATGGAGGCAGCTTGGCGAACCAGCAGCGCCTGGGCCGTATCCACAACATCATTCGAAGTAAGACCGTAGTGGAACCACCGCGCCTCGGGACCTACGATCTCCGCCACGGCGGTGGTGAAAGCGATGACGTCGTGGCGCACCTCGGCCTCAATCTCGTGGATGCGTGCAAGGGTGAAGTCAGCGCGCTCACGGATGGCCTTGGCCGCCTCTTTAGGCACCATTCCAGCCTCAGCCAGAGTTTCGGTAGCGGCCACCTCTACCGCCAACCACGTGCGAAAACGGTTCTCATCGCTCCAGATGCGAGCCATCTCCGGGCGGGTATAGCGTGGAATCAAGACAACGCCCCTTTCTGTTGTGTCTGGAAAATGAAGGACTAGGGATTCTAAACGCAGACTAGGCCACGTCGCTAGGGGAAGGCAGAGGCAGTGGCCAGTGGGCAGTGACCGTTTGCCAGTCGGTAAGCCAACTTATTTTTTGGAGGGACTCTGTTCCTTCGCCGTCGCGAGATCTTGCTTCTGGGCTGCTTGGATCAGGGGCCGTAGCGCGTCGATTGAGATGCCTAGCGTGCCGCCGGAAAAACCATCGATGTAAGCGGCGTTGATACCGATAACTTCACCTCGCGAATTAAATACTGGGCCGCCACTGCCGCCGTGCGCGGTAGGCGCGTCGTAAATAAGCTTGTCCCCGACCACGTCTCCCAGATGTCCGCAGGTGGCAGAAGGTCGAATCAGGGAAAGCGCGGCGAGTTCATTGGCTGCGCCCTGGTCATCGCGCCGGAAAGCCAGCCGCTCATACACCGCGCTGGGTGATTTCGCGACCATGCCCAAAACTCCCATGGGATAGCCCATCACCGCCACCAGTTCGCCTGGTTCCGGACGATTCTCGGCCAGCGGCAACGGCCGAAGCTGGTGCATCGCTAATGAATCTTCGATGCGGAGTACGGCCAGATCGCCATTCGCAGAAAATGCGGCAGGACTGATGTCAACCGGGGTGGGGAAGCCCGGGAAAAATGCCAGCAGCTTTTCCAGTCGGGGAGTGGCCCCTTTGCGGATCAGAACCGCGGATTCCGGGTCTCCATACCAGGGTTCAGCGACGTGACGATTGGTGGCAAGCAGTCCATCGGCCACAACAAATCCGGTGCCAGAAATGCGGGCGCGCAATGCGGGGCGTTGCTGGGCAAATCCGACCTGGTAAACGCCGAAGATATAACAAATAGAATTGCGGTACCGGTTCAGGACCATGGCAGGCATGGCCTGTTCCTGCTTGAGTTGGTCTACCTGCTGGGAGAGCTCCTGTACCTGTTCATGAAGTTTATCGGTGGGAGGCGGCCAATAGTAGTAGCCCATGAAACCTGTCCCCATGAGCAGGAACACGCCCAGCACCCCCTGCACCAGCCGTTGCCAGGCGGTACAGACCGGTTCTTCTTCAGGTTGAATGTTGTCGGGCATGAGGGCAAGGCTGCCTGCGCTGCTGGGGAAGAAATTCGCTCGGCCAGGCAGGCCTGTGAGCCTCTATATTGCAGCTGGATTGGCGACTCTCCTAGGGTACGGAGGGAGGTGTACGGCTGGGGTAAGTAATTAATTACAAAGGCTTCTCGCCGGGGACAGGACGTCGCCGGAGAGTTCATGCAGGGGCGAGTGCACACTTACTTTTCGTACAGTAAGACGCCCTCGGTTTCTTTCGAATCCACCGGACGATAGAACAGTTTGTTGTCCCCGAGGAAGACCTCGATGAAGGCCGGTCGGGTCGCAATCGTGCCCTGGATCAGTGCCTCGGACAACGGATCTTCGATGTACTTCTGCAAAGCTCGCCGTAGCGGACGCGCCCCGTAACTACGGTCGCCGAGCGTTTGATTCAAGATCCACTTTTTGGCTTCGTCCGTGACCGTGACCGTGATCGATTTCTGCGCCAGATTCTGATTCAACTGCGTGACCATGAGCTCGAGAATCTGGATCAGATCGTTCTCGCTCAGAGCGTTGAACAGAATTATCTCGTCCAACCGGTTCAGGAACTCGGGATTGAAAGTGCGCTTGACCTCGTTCCTGACCAGATCCTCGACCTTTTCAGAAACCATGTCTTCATTGGTCGACTGGAAGCCCAAGCCTTCGCGCTTTTGCAGGTAACGCGCGCCGATGTTTGAGGTCATGATGATAATCGTGTTCTTGAAATCCACTGTGTTGCCCAGCCCGTCGGTGAGCTGGCCATCCTCGAATACTTGCAGCAGGATGTTGAACACATCGGGATGCGCCTTTTCAATCTCATCCAGCAGCACGACAGAGTAAGGCGCGCGCTTCACGCGTTCCGTAAGCTGTCCACCCTCTTCGTAGCCTACGTATCCCGGAGGCGAACCGATCAACTTCGATACCGAGTGCTTTTCCATGAACTCGGACATGTCGAATCGAACCAGCGACTTCTCGCTGCCAAACATGAATTGAGCTAGGGTGCGGGCCACTTCCGTTTTGCCCACACCGGTCGGACCGAGGAACAAGAACGAGCCGATGGGCCGATTCGGGCTCTTCAGGCCAGCGCGCGAACGGCGGATGGCGCGCGCCAAAGCGGTGATCGCCTTCTCTTGCGAGATGATCCGCTTGTGCAACTCCTCTTCAATGCGGAGCAGCTTCTGCGACTCTTCTTCCTTGATCGAGGTAATCGGAACGCCCGTCCAGCGTGATACCACGTCCTCGATGTCCTCCCGACCGACAACGCCGGTGGAGGATTCATCGAGGTGGTATTTTTCGCGAAGAGCACGCAGGTTCTCGCGCTCTTTGCGTTCTTCATCCGAGTAGAAGCGCGCCTTCTCGAACTCGTGGTTCGCGATAGCGTTCTCCATACGATGGACGATGAACTTAATCCGCTTCTGGACTTCCGTAATTTCCTCTGGAAGAGAGGTCTGGCGCAGCTTTACGCGCGCCCCGGCTTCGTCGATCAGATCGATTGCCTTATCCGGCAGGAAACGGTCGGGAATATAGCGGTTTGAATGTGACACCGCAAAATTGATCGAGTCGTCGGTGTAAGTGACGGCGTGAAACTTCTCGTAGCGATCCTTGATCCCAAAAAGAATCTTGGTGGCATCGACTTCGTTTGGAGGCGGAACCTTGACTGCCTGGAAACGCCGTTCCAGCGAGCGATCTTTCTCGATCGACTTACGATACTCACCCGGCGTGGTAGCTCCGATGCACTGAATTTCTCCACGGGAAAGGGCTGGCTTCAGAATATTAGCGGCATCCAGCGACCCTTCGGCCGAACCTGCGCCAACCAAAGTGTGCAGTTCGTCGATGAAAATGATGGCATTCTGCGACTCCATCAATTCCTTCATGATGGTCTTCAGCCGTTCTTCGAACTGGCCACGATACTTGGTGCCGGCAACGATAAGTGACAGATCGAGCGCCAGAATGCGTTTGTCGGCAAGGAATGATGGAACTTCGCCGTCCGCAATACGCTGTGCGAGGCCTTCGACAATGGCGGTCTTGCCCACACCCGGCTCGCCGATCAACACCGGATTATTTTTAGTGCGACGGCAAAGGATCTGCACCACACGTTCCAACTCGCCTTCCCGCCCTACCAGCGGATCAAGTTGGGTGTCCATGGCGGCCTGGGTCAGATCGCGGGAGAATTCGCCGAGCAGGGAAGACTCGCGCTGCCGCTGCGGCTGAGCCTTTTCCTGGCTACTGCGCGCCAGTTCTTCGCGGATGGTGGATAGGCGCAGGCCACGCTCGTGTAAAATCTCGGCAGCAAAACACTTTTCTTCCCGCAGCAATCCCAACAGCAGGTGTTCAGTTCCAATATGTTTGTGAGAGAGACGCTCGGCTTCTTCCGCGGCATAAGCCAGAACGCGCTTGCATTCGTTGCTCAGCGGGAGATCCACGGAGGTGGAAACTTTCTCCCGGATCGTAGTGTGTCCCTCGATCTGCTTGCGAATGGACTCGACCGACGCGTGAGAACGCAAAAAGCGGTTGGTCAAGGCCTTATCTTCACGCAGAAGTCCCAGCAGCAGGTGTTCCGTCTCAATGTAAGGAGACCCGAACTGGCTGGCTTCATACCGCGCAAAAAAGATAACGCGCCTTGCTTTCTCCGTATAGCGTTCGAACATATAGCCCTTCTCCCCTGTTAGAAACTTGAATACTGTTACTAAAGACACCTGACTGCATCTTTCCGCAATCCATTGCGACCCCGCGCAAAAGATTGCGACTTCCTTTAGATGCATTCTCCACGATCCAGCGTCAACCCGCTCATGCCGGAAGCGATTCCGGCGCGACTTCTTCCATTTTCCCTTGCTGTAACCGCAGAACGCGGTGACAGCGCCGCGCAAAAGCAAAATTGTGGGTGGCGATCAGGGAGGTCAGCTGGCAGTCGCGATGTAACCGGGAGATCAATTCAAATATCGAGTCCGCCGTACGGCTGTCGAGATCTCCGGTCGGCTCATCGGCCAGCAACAGCTTGGGCTGAGTGATGAGCGCCCGGGCCAGAGCCACGCGTTGTTGCTCACCGCCCGAAAGCTCCCCCGAGCGATGCGCGGAACGCGGCCCCAATCCGACTTCGCGCAACCACCGCGAAGCTTCTCCCTGCGCATCCTGCCGGGGAAGACCCCGAACCAGGAGCGGCATAGCCACGTTTTCCAGTGCCGTAAACTCCGGCAGCAAGTAGTGGAATTGCCAGACGAAACCGATTTCCCGGTTCCGAAATTCGGAGGCCTTATCCTCCGAAAGCGAACTCAATCGTAAACCGGCGCAGTATACGTCACCTGCGGAAGCGGTATCAAGAGCGCCGAGGATGTGCAACAAGGTACTCTTTCCGGCGCCCGATTCGCCGACAATCGCGAGCATCTCCCCTTTAGCTACCTGGAACGACAGATTTTCAAAGAGCACCAGGTCCGATTCGCCGGAACGGAAGACCTTCTTCAGACCTTCCACCCGCAAAATTATTTCCCGCTCTATTGGATGCAAACTGCTGGCTCCTCGGTTCAGCCTTGGGGCGCTCCCCGTGCTTGACCGCGTGTGGCGCAATGCCATCTCCATTAAAACACGGAGCCATCGCAGGCAACCCTACTTCCCTTTTTGGGAGCATCTATGCAGAAAACTGTATAACCGTGCTGGCGTGAGGTCTTGGCACATGCCGTGCATCGAGTCATTCGTACCGCAAGGCTTCCGCAGGCAGGATGCGCGCAGCCGCCCAGGATGGGTAAACCGTCGCAATGAATGAAATCCCCACCGCGACCGCTGCTACCAGCACGCCATCGAGGGCACGAGGCACGAAAGGAACATAATCGATGGAGTAGACCTCTGGCGAAAGAGAAAGAAAGTGGTAATGTCCTCCCGCCCAGGAAAGAGAATATCCAAGAATCAGACCGATCGCAGTACCGATCAGGCCGATCAGCACGCCTTGCGCGATAAATACGCGCCGCACCTGGGATTTGCGCGTTCCCATCGACATGAGCACGGCAATGTCCCGGGTCTTTTCCATCACCATCATGGTTAGCGCAATCAGAATGTTCAGGGCAGCGACAAACACAATCAGGCCGATGGTGATGAAAGTTACCAGACGTTCCAAACGCAGCGCACGAAAGATGGCTTTATTCTGCTCCATCCAGTTGGTGGCCATGAATCCGGGCCCGGCGGCCCTTTCGAGCTGCTGGGAGATCTGGCCCGCCTGGTAGATGTCATCCAGTTTGAACTCGATTACGGAGACCTGGTCACCGATTCCGAACAAGCGCTGCGTGTCCGACAAACGGGCGAAGGCCCACGAACTGTCGTAATCGTAAAATCCAGAGTTAAAAATTCCCGCCACCCGGAAACGATTGTATTTGGGCACCATGCCAAAAGGAGTCAGTTCACCTTGAGGGCTAGTCACCAGTACAACGGAGCCAACAGTCGCGCCGAGATTTTCCGCCATGTCTTTGCCGAGGATGATAGGCGGCATTGCCGAGAGGCGATTCTGAACCGCGCGCATTGAATCCTGGGGTTCGCTCGGGGAAGCCGCGCTCGGGGAAGCGTCGGCCGCAGATCCCGGTTCAGACGCGGTTCCCGCGTTACGACCAGCGGGTGGTTCTTCTTCCAACGCATCCGCTGAACCGATATTCACGGACCTCAACAGATCGCTGACTTTACGTTCATAAGCGGGAATCATACCTTTCAGCACAGCTCCTCGAGCTCGCGCTCCCCGGGAAATCAGCACTTGCTCGTACACTGCAGGCGCGGTGGCGACCACGTGGGGTTGTTTCGAAAGACGATCCATCAATGGACGCCAGTCCTTGATGCCATCACTCTCAATGCGAAGCAGGTTGACGTGAGAAGTCGAACCGAGAAGACGATCCTGCAGATCCTGGCGGAACCCATTGTTGATGGAGAGGGCGACGATAAGCGACGCTACTCCAGCAGCAACTCCGGCGATCGAAATGCCAGTAATGACGCCAATGACGGCCTGCCGCCGCTTGGCGCGTAGATAGCGTGTAGCAATAAAAAATTCGAAGCGCATACGGACTTATTTATTGCCTTTGAGCCAGGCTTGGCTTCCACAGCGAAGGAATCAGCGCCGGAACATGACTGCGATAGCGCCGGTACTCCTCCCCAAACCGCTGTTCGAGTTCCTTATCTTCCAATCGGATCATGATTACGCCAGTGACGGCTGCGAAAGCAGTCAACGCATAAGCCACAGCGAGCGCCGTGCCGATACTCCAAGCCAGCATCTCGCAAAGATGTCCCAAATACACAGGATGGCGGATGCGGTCGCGGATTCCCGAGATCACTAACTGCTGTTCCCCTTGCGATGGCAGGAGTTCAGCCACGCCGATTAGTTGTGGTCCGCTGAAGTGCTCACCGGAACTTTTGTAGAGCCATAATCCAGTGAAAAAGAGAATTGCGGCCGGAATCCACGTCCAGCCGGTCTGGTAGATCAAGACATACCGCCACGGAGCGGTAATAATCCCGAGTGCGATCCACATTGTTATCCAGACCGGAATCAGGACCCGGTAGGGAGATCGCTGTCTGGAGCGCCAATACTCCACGCGTGGATGGACCACCAACCAGAACGAGGGAATACTCGCGTACACAATGACCGCAAGCCAGCCGATTGTCTGCAAGACCCCTAGCATGGAAGAATTTTAGCAGCGAACG
>WNGJ01002230.1_pt1 | contig 34687 bp, 35 predicted proteins | sample 5400611 | NCBI WGS metagenome assembly WNGJ01 (sample SAMN13153375, study PRJNA577476) | soil metagenome | isolation source: 40 cm soil or saprolite under Garry oak tree replicate 1 | place: USA:California | collected 2016-06-15
GCTCATCACGCATGATTTGGGCGTCATCGCCGAGATGACCAGGGACGTGGCGGTGATGTACCTGGGCCGCGTGGTCGAGCAAGCGCCTGTCGACGAGATCTTCCATGCCCCGCGGCATCCCTATACCCAGGCCCTCCTGCGCTCCATCCCTCGCATTCGATCGGGCCCCCGAGAGCGACTGACCCCGATCGCGGGCTCCGTGCCTCATCCATATGACCGGCCGTCGGGATGCCCTTTCCCTCCGCGCTGCCCGGACTTCATGCCGGGGACGTGCGATCGGCAGGCCCCGAGCTTGCGGTCCGTGGGCGATCAGCACGCCGTGAGCTGTTTCCTCTATGAGTGACTGAGTTGAGCTCCCTGCCCCGACAGGTCTTGCTGCGGGTGGCCGGGCTGCAGAAGCTCTTTCCCATCCGGAAGGGCTTCTGGAAGCAGACGGTGGGTCACGTGCGGGCGGTAGACGGCGTCGACTTTCACATCGACGAAGGGGAAACGCTGGGCCTGGTAGGAGAGAGCGGCTGCGGGAAGACCACCACCGCGCGCTGCATCCTGCGGGCCATCGAGCCGACGGCGGGTGAGGTCTTCATGCGGGTCCGCGACGGCTCGGTGATCGAGATGGGGCAGCTCCGTCCGTCGGAGCTGCGGGCGCTGCGTCGAGAGATGCAGATGATCTTCCAGGATCCGTTCACCTCGCTCAATCCGCGGATGACGCTGCTCGATCTCGTGGGAGAACCGTTGCTGGTGCACGGCATGGAGAGTCGCCGGGAGCGTGAAGTGCACGTGGCGGAGCTCCTGCGCCAGGTCGGACTTCGGCCCGAGTACATGCGGCGCTTCCCACATGCGTTCAGCGGGGGCGAGCGGCAGCGCATCGGCATCGCCCGGGCCCTGGCCCTGCACCCTCGCCTGATCGTCGCCGATGAGCCGGTCTCGGCTCTTGATGTCTCCGTGCAAGCCCAGATTCTGAATCTCCTCGTCGACCTGCAGGCCGAGTTCCAGCTGACCTATCTGTTCGTGGCCCACGACCTGAGCGTGGTGAGGCACATCAGCAACCGGGTGGCCGTGATGTATGTCGGGCGCATCGTGGAGCTGGCGACCACCACGGAGCTCTTCACGACCCCCAAGCATCCGTACACGGCGGCCCTCCTGTCCGCGGCTCCCGAGCCCGATCCGCGGATACGCTCGCGGCGCATCGTGCTGGAAGGGGAAGTGGCGAACCCTGCCGCCCCGCCGAGTGGCTGCTATTTCCATCCCCGCTGCGCGTATGCGATTTCCCTCGGTGACATCCCTCCCCAGCTGATACGGGTGGTCGCGCGCGCCGCTGGCCATCTCCGCGACCGTGAGATCGCAAGATCTGCTCGCGACGCCGGAAGTTTCTACATGGATCACACCCATCCACGTACGGATGATGCGAATTTCTTGTGACTCTCGATTGTGGCGCGGGTCTTGCGACCTGGCGGGAGCCGGAGACCGCACCTTCTGCCCTGCCCCGACAGCGAGAGGGGACTGCGTACGGTGAAGCGTGACCGGATAAGGCTGGTCGCCATACTGGCTGTTCTCATCCTGGGCATGGGCGAGGAGGCGTGGGCACAGAGGCCTCCCACCGGTTCTCATGATCCGCGTGATTTTTTCGGACCGCGCTTCCAGGGTGGGCAGGACGCCCCGAGGCCGGAGCGCACACGCAGAGAAGACGCGGTCCGCCGCTGGAATGAGATTCTGCTCTCGGCCAATGCCCTCGACCACACGCCCGTGGGACCCGGCGAGAACAGGGTCTTCGGGGAGCAGCTGGGCCCCCACCGAACGAGCCGGGCCTTTGCCATCGTCCACATCGCGATCTTCGACGCGGTCAATGCCATTGCTGGTGGTTACAAGAGCTACACGGGCCTGCCTCCTGCATCGAGGGATATCTCCATGCACGCCGCCGTTGCCCAGGCGGCGCATGACACCCTGGTCGCACTCTACCCGTCGCAGAAGCCGAGCTTCGACGAATTACTCGCGGAAGACCTCGATCAGGTTCGGGACAGACAGGCCCAGCGGCGTGGGAGTGCCGTCGGGAGCCGGGCGGCCGCCGCCATCCTCGGACTGAGGGCCAACGACGGCTCGCAGGTTGCCGAGCAGCTCTACGGCAGCGAATACACACCTGTGCCGGGTCTGGGCAAGTGGCGCCAGGACCCTATCGCCCAGCAACCGATCGCGCTGGGCTCCCTCTGGGGCCAGGTCAAGCCGTTCGTCCTGGAGTCCGCCGGCCAGTTCCCGGCGCCACCGCCGCCTGCCCTGAACAGCGGGGCGTACGCGACCGCCTTCGACGAGGTGAAGCGCCTGGGCGGTTGTGGGAGCGACCCGGCGCGTTGCTCCCCCGGCAGCCCGACGGCGACCGAGCGCAACAGCGAGCAGACGCAGGTCGGCATCTACTGGGGCTACGACGGCACGCCGGGCCTGGGCACGCCGCCGCGCCTTTTCAACCAGATCGTGGTGCACATCGCCGACCAGATGGGCTCGAATGCTGTCGAGCTCGCCCGCCTCCTGGCCCTCGTCAACACGGCCATGGCCGACGCGGGCATCGCGTGCTGGGACTTCAAGTACCTCTTCGCGTTCTGGCGCCCGATCACCGCCATCCGGGCGACGGGTGATTCGAGCTGGACGCCGCTCGGCGCGCAGGCCAGCAATAGCGGCAGCGTGAACTTCACGCCGCCGTTCCCGGCCTACGCCTCCGGGCACGCCACGTTCGGAGCCTCTGTCTTCGAGATCTTGCGCAGCTTCTACGGCACCGACCGCATCGCCTTCAGCTTCGTGTCGGATGAGCTTAACGGGGTGACGCGGGACAACAAGGGAAGCGTGCGCCCGCGCCTCCCTCGCCGCTTCTCGTCGCTCTCCCAGGCCGAGGAGGAGAATGGTCAGAGCCGGATTTATCTCGGCATCCACTGGGCCTTCGACAAGACCGAAGGTATCGCGCACGGCCGGCTCGTAGGAGACTACGTGTTCGAGAACGCCTTCCAGCCGCTGCGTCGGGACGGGCGCTAGCTCAGCGCTCCGCTGCGGCCTCCGTTGGCAGCAGGCCGTGGGTGGCCAGCCAGGCGGCGATCCGACCCGACACCATGCCGATCAGCTCCTTCTCGTCGGGCTCGATGTGCTCGCTCGGCACCCAGATGATGTCCTTGGGTGGCCGCGCGGCGTTGAAGAGCGCGTCCACGTTGGCGCGAGGGATCAGCGAGTCATCGGCGCCGTTGACCATGAGGAAATGTCGCGGCGCGATGCCTGCGGCATAGCGCGTGGGCTCGAGCGGGGTCAGGAAGAGGGCGAGGGTGCGGGCGAGGATGGCCGCCTGCCACGCGGGGAAGGGATCACGCTCTCCGTGCTGCAGCGTATGGGTGACGAGCGTGGCGATGTTGCCGCCTCCATAGAGGGGAATCACGGCCGCCGGCCGCGTGTCGACGGCGCCGGCGATGACCACGGCGGGAGCGCCGAGGCTCGAGCCGACCAGGAAGATCTTGTCGCGCCTCACGTCGGGGCGCGAGGCGAGGTAGTCGATCTGCAGGCCGATCTGGGCCACGAGATCGAAGGCCGAGCCGCGAAGGCGCGCGGTGGTGGCGAGGAAGTTGAGCCCCTCCCAGTCGCGACGATGCAGCTTCACCGGGTAGTCGGGTGAGACGACGATGGCGTAGCGACCGATGGCCTCGAGACCCGCGACCGTGGCCACCTTGCGGCCGAGGCCTATGCCGGCGATGAGAACCGCGGCCGCGCGCGGCACGCGGATGATGGCGCGGACCGCCTGGCCCGTGGAGCTCCGCAGGGTCAGATCCTCGAAGGTCGACACGGCATCGCCGCCGGCCTCGGTCAGGCGGACGCCGGCGAGACGCCCCTTGCGCCCTTCGAGTCCGCTCGCCGAGCCCTGGTAGCTTGCCCAGCCCCACGTCCCGGCGAGGATCACCGCGAGCCCCAGGAGGACCGCGAGCGGCCAGCGGCGACGCATGGCGGGAGTATACTCGGCCGCGATGCCGGCCGAGATGAAGCTGCTCCCGCGGCGATGAACGACCGCGCCGTCTTCTTCGACCTGGACGGGACGCTGACCGATCCCAAGCCGGGGATCACGCGCTGTATCCAGCACGCGATGGTCGGGCTCGGCCGGACTCCCCCCGAGGCCGACGATCTGCACTGGTGTATCGGCCCGCCCCTTCGTGGCAGCTTCGCCCGCCTGCTGGACACTTCGGACGGCGCGCTTCTGGACAGGGCGCTCGCGCTCTATCGCGACCGCTTCGGCACCATCGGCCTGTTCGAGAACTCGCTGTACCCCGACGCTCCCGGAGCCGTACGCGCGCTCCGAGCGCTCGGCTATCGCACTTTCGTCGTCACCGCCAAGCCGGAGATCTTCGCCGTGCGCATCATCGAGCATTTCTCCCTGGCCGGGCTCTTCGAGCGCGTCCACGGCAGCGAGCTCGACGGGCGGCGGACCGACAAGGGCGACCTGATCGCACACGTCCTCGCCCAGGAGCGGCTCGAGCCGTCGCGGGTCGTGATGGTGGGTGATCGCGAGCATGACGCCATCGGCGCGGCGCGCTGCGCGGTGCGCTGTGTCGGCGTCAGCTACGGGTACGGGACGGAGGCGGAGCTACGGGCTCAAGGCGTAACCGCGCTCGCGAGGTCGCCGCGCGATATCTTGAGCCTGGTTGAGGCGCTCTTCGAGAAGGACGTCCGAGCTCCCTAGCGCGGAGTCCAGACGGGATGGCCGAGAAGGAGCCCGCCGACGAAGCCGATCTGGACGGTCAGGTAGAGCCCGAAGCCGAAGGAGAGCACGCCGGTGCCCAGCGCGAGCACCCGATTCAGGGCGGGCAGCGGCGCCGTGAAGGGCAGCGAGAGCAGGGCCGTGATCGCCGTCATCCCCACGATGGTGCCGAGCCCGAAGAGGGCGAGGTAGGCGAGCGCGGCGTACGGGCTCCGCACCGTCGAGAGGACGAGGAGGGCCACGGCGGCGCTGCCCGCGAGCCCGTGGACGAGCCCGATGCCCAGCGAGCGGGCCGCCTGGGCCCGCCCCACCGTCTCCAGGACGCCGCGCAGTCCGCGCGTCGCGCGCGACGCGGGGTGGGGAGCTTCGCTCCGCTCCCGTACCGCCCGTACCACGCGGAAGATCCCCAGCCCCATCAGCATGAGTGCCACCGCCAGCTCCATGGTGAGCCCGATGGCCGGGGTGACCGTGACGTTGAACACGATGATGGCCATGCCCACGGTGGCGATGGTGGCCGTGTGTCCGATGCCCCAGAAGGCCCCGATCAGCGCGCCGGCATCGAAGCGCCTCGTCCGGCTCACGATGGTGGCGACTGCGACCACGTGATCGGCATCGGTCGCGTGCTGGAGGCCGAAGAGAAAGCCCAGCGACAGCGCGGGCAGCAGGCCAGCGTCCATGGGCGTGCCCGGCGGCCTCTCAGGCCGTGTAGCCCTTGGCCTTGAGCGAGGCGTCCACCCTGCTGCGGTGGCTCTTTTCCCAGGCCTCCAGGCTCAGCTTGGCGTCTGCGTCGGCCTTGGCCTGCGCCTTCCTGAGCACCTCCGCGGCCTTGGCGAGCGGGATCACCACGATGCCCTCGTCGTCGGCGACCACGACGTCGCCGGGATTCACGACCACGCCCCCGCACCTGATCGTGTGGTTGATCTCACCCGGGCCTTCCTTGGCCGCCGGAATGGGAGAGCGGCCGCGCGCGAAGAGCGGGAACCCGCTCGCGCGGCTCTCCCCGATGTCGCGGATCACGCCGTCCACGACGAAGCCGGCTACCCCGCGCTTCTGGGCGATGGCGCACACGTTGCCGCCGGCCACCGCCATGGCATCGTCCCCCGCCTCCACCACGATCACGTCTCCGGGCTCCGCGCGGTAGATGGCCGCGTGCAGCATGAGGTTGTCGTGGCGCGGCGTGCGCACCGTGAAGGCCGGCCCCGCGATGCGCGGGATGTCGGGCCAGAGCGGCTGGATGACGTAACGCATGACGCACGAGAGATCGATGATGTCCGAGATGGCCGTGGTGGGGAGCCCCTGGTAGCCCTTCACGGTCTCGGGAGCGGGGCGTGGGATGTCCAGGCGAATGGCCTGCGCGGGTTCGGTCATGGCATCACTCCGAGAGTTTGAGGAGAAGCCCGGTGCGCCGCGAGCGGGTGATGGCCGAGGCCAGCGCCCAGTGCGCGAGCACCACATAGATCCCGGTCAGCGCGAAGCCCTTGAGCCAAGCATGGGCAAAGTGCGGCTCGAAGCCATAGCCCTGGCGGAAGGCGTCGAGGAAGTACGTCAAGGGAATGCCCGCGGCCACCCCCTGGGCCCAGCCCGGCAGGACGGAGATCGGGTAGTAGATGCCCGAAAGCATGACGACGAAGTTCACGGCCGCCCATGCCGATGTCTCCGCCCGAGTCCCGAAGAGCAGCACGAGGCTGCAGACGAGGAGCCCGATGATGAGCGAGCAGAGGAAGCAGCCCATGAGGAACAGGGCCAGGGAGCCCGGGCCCGCGCCCACGAAGTCGAAGCGGAAGGCCCAGGTGCCGATCATGGCCATGAGCAGAAACACCGTCACGCCGCGCGCCACCCCCACGATCCAGGAGCCGATGGCCAGGTGACGGATGCCGATGGGGGTGAGGAACTGGTGCTTCATGGACTTCGACCAGATGTCGAAGAGCACCGCGTAGGCGACGTCGAGCTGACACACCTGTACCGTCGACAGCGCCACCGTGCCGACGAGGATGAAGGCCGTCATCTTCGCGTCGAGGGCGAGGAAGCGGGTGAGGAGGCCGTGCGAGAGCATGGCCACGCCCGGCCAGAAGGTGAGCTCGAAGACGAAGAACACGTTGCGCCGCGCCATGATCACGTTGCGCCGGGCGAAGGCCCAGGTGCGGACCACCTCCACGACCCACGTCTCGGGGAGGCGCTCCCGGGGGAGCGCGTCAGCGCGCAAGCTCAACGAAGACCTCCTCGAGCTCGGGCTCGCGCACCTGGCAATCCCGCACCAGCACTCCCTGCTCGTGCAGCCAGCGGAGGATCTCGGGCAGGCGCTTGTCGAGGGCGTCCACCGTGTACTCCATGAACTCTCCACGGGCGTGGCTCTGCAGCACCCCGGGCAGCCCGGCCAGGCCCTGCGGCGCCACGGGGTCGAGGCGGAGCGCGATCACGTCCCCGATGCGGATCTGGCGCTTCAGCTCGTCGGCGGTGCCCTGAGCCAGGATGCGCCCGTCCTTGATGAAGGCGATCTGGTCGCAGAGCTCCTCAGCCTCGCGCATGTAGTGCGTGGTCAGGATGATGGTCGTCCCCCGCTCGCGACGGAGGGCGGCGATCTGAGCCCGCAGGCGGATAGAGACGTCCGGGTCGAGGCCCAGGGTCGGCTCGTCGAGGAAGAGGACCTCGGGGTCATTGAGTAGCGCCTTGGCGAGGGCGAGCCGCTGCTTGAGACCGGTGGAGAGCGCGTTGTACTCGGTCTTGGCGTGAGGCCCCAGCTCGCACTGCTCGATGAGCTCGTCGACGCGACGCCGCAAGCGGTGCCCCCAGAGGCCGTAGAGTCCTCCGTAGAAGGTCAGGACCTCGGGCGGCCGGAGACTCCACACGAAGGACGCGTTGCCGCTCGCCATGTTGAGCCGCCGCCGGATCGCCCCCGCCTCGCGCACGACGTCATGGCCGAGGATGGTCGCCGTTCCCGAGTCAGGAAGGAGCAGGGTGGCCAGGATGGACAGGAGCGTGGTCTTCCCCGCCCCGTTGGGCCCGAGCAGGCCGAAGATGGCGCCGCTTGGAACCTGCAGGCTCGCGCCCCGGAGGGCCTCCTTGCGCCGCCGGCCCAGCCATCCGCTCCGGAAGGTTTTCGTAAGGTCTTTCGCGTCGACGGCGAACATGGACCGCTAATCCTACCACGCGGCGCGTTTTGATCCCTCTCCCCCATCGGGGGAGAGGGCAGGGTGAGGGGGCGTTCCCGCGCGTTGAATCGCCTGAAGCCTTCTGGTAGAACCGATTCGTGGAGCCTACGGCGGAAGATCCCGGCGCGGGGAGCTGCGCGGTCAGCGCGCCGCTCCCGGGCCAGACCGCGAAGTTCCGACTCGAGCGCCGCGGCAAGGTCGTGGAGGGCTTCATCATCAACGTGGGCGGGAGCCACCGCGCCTATGTCAACCGCTGCCCCCACGCCGGCACGCCCCTCGATCTGTGGCCGAACGAGTTCCTGACGGAGGACGGGCAGCATCTGATCTGCGCGACCCACGGCGCCATCTTCGAGCCACGGAGCGGAGTATGCGTGGAGGGCCCCTGCCCCGGCGCCGCCCTCGAGCCTCTCGTGGTGGAGGGCCAGGGCCCGCGCCTGGTGGTGCGATGTCGGAATTGACGCCAGAGGACGAGTCCGCCGAGGTCCAGGAGACCAATGCGCGCTTCTATCGGGCGCTCGAGGCCCGCGACCTCGAGGCGATGGAGGCCCTCTGGCTCCACGCGGACTACGTCCGTTGCGTGCACCCCGGCTGGTGTCTCCTCACCGGCTGGGAGCCCGTGCGGCAGTCGTGGGAGGCGATCTTCAAGGACACCCGGGAGCTGCGCTTCACGCTCTCCGACATCGTGGTGCGGATCTCCGCCGACGTCGCCTGGGTCACCGGCACCGAGAACATCCTCACCCAGTCCCAGGGCAACATCTCCGTGACCGCGGTCCTGGTGACCAATGTCTTCGAGCGCCGCGGCACCCGCTGGCGCATGGTCCTGCACCACGCCTCCCACATCCTGACGGGCGAGGTCGAGTCATCGGCATGACCGCCTCACTCAGACGGTGAGGCGCAGGCCCCTCCGCGAGAACGGCCACAGGATCACCAGCCAGAGCACGACATTCGCGGCCGCCCAGGCCAGCGAGGCGGCGGCCGGCGACGTCCAGGGGGCAAAGAGCGCGTCGAACACAATCGCCTGGAGCGAGTGGGGGCGACCGTCGGTGCCCGGGATGGAGATCCTGGCCAGGAGTATGGCGAGAAGCGTGGAGAGAAAGAAGACGGCGAGGGCGTTGACTCCCAGGATGCGGAACGGCCCTGTCCACCACCGCGACCGCCTGATCTCGATCAGCCAGTAGCAGGCGGCGAGGCCGAGGAGGGCGGCGCCGGCCGTGAACGCCACGTACGAGCTCGTCCACAGCGCCTTGTTGATGGGAAACCACCGTCCCCACACGAGGCCGATCACGACCGCCGCTACCCCTGAGAGGAGGAGCCTCCCGGCGATGGCGGCCGACACGGAGACGCCGCGCAGCCATTGGCCGGTCAGCACACCGAAGAGCGTGGTGGCGATGGCCGGGATGGTGCTCAGGATACCCTCGGGATCGTAGACTCGCCCAACCCGCCAGATGTGGGTGCCCAGCACGCTCCTGTCGATCCACGCGGCAAGATTCCCCTCCTTGCCGAGATCGCCGGCGCCGAAGCCCGGGACGGGGATCAGGGTCAGTGCCGCCCAGTAGCCAAGGAGCGCGCCGGCCGCAAGCCCGAGCTGAAAGCGCCAGCCGCCGAACAGGAACGCGAGCGACGCGACCAGATAGCAGACGGCGATCCGCTGGAGCACGCCGGGGATCCGGATCGTCGCGAGGTCCGGGTTCGAGACGGCGTGCAAGACGAGCCCAAGGAGGAAGATCACCAGCGCGCGGCGCAGCACCCTCAGCACGACCTGGCCGCGGGCGTGACCGACCTCGAGCCGTCGCCCCAGGCCGAACGGAATCGCCACGCCGACGATGAAGAGAAAGAACGGGAAGATCAGATCGGTGGGGGTCCAGCCGTGCCAGTCGGCATGGCGCAGCGGCCCGTACACCGCCCGCCATGTCCCAGGGTTGTTGACGAGGACCATCGCTGCCACGGTGATTCCGCGGAAGACATCGAGCGACAGCAGCCGCCGATCGGAATCATGGGGCCCCGTCACGTCTCGCATGGATGCATTGTCCGACAGACGTCGTTCTTACGAGCCATCATCTCGATAGCCCAGGCCGTGGTAGGCTGCGGCCATGGCGCTCACCGCGGACGTCGTGATCATCGGAGGCGGGGCGACCGGGACGAGCATCGCCTTTCACCTGGCCGCCCGTGGCGTGCGCGACGTGATCGTCGTCGACAAGGGCTTCGTCGCCTCCGGCGCCACCGGCAAGAGCTCGGCCTGCGTGCGCCAGCACTACTCGACGACCGAGACGTGTCGGATGATCCGCTACTCGCTCGACGTCTTCGAGCGCTTCGAGGACCTCACGGGCGGGGGCTCGTGCGGGTTCCGGCGCACGGGCTACCTTCTCGGCGTTGACGAGCGGATGCAGAAGCCCATGGAGGCGTCGGTCGCCCTCCAGCGCGGGGTCGGCATCGAGACCCGGCTCGTATCGCCGTCCGAGATGCGTGAGATCGAGCCGCGGCTTCGCGTCGAGGACCTCGTGGGCGGGTGCTACGAGCCGGACTCCGGGTATTGCAACCCTGCCGAGACGGCCCAGGGCTTCGCCCGCGCCGCCCGGGCGCGAGGCGCGCGCATCCTCGAAGAGACGGAGGTGCTCGCCATTCGCGTCGAGGGCAATCGCATTCGGGGCGTCGACACGAGCCGCGGGCCGATCGAGGCGCCACGTGTCGTCAATGCGGCCGGGCTCTGGGGCGCGGGGCTTGGCGCGATGGTGGGCGTCGAGATCCCGATCACCGTCTGCCGTCACAAGATCAACATTGTGACGTGGCCGGAGGCGGCCCAGCGTCCGCATCCCATGGTCTACGACTTCGTGACTAACATCTACACACGGCCGGAGCTCTCCGAGCACATTCTCGTGGGCGGCCTCGACGCCGAGGAGTCACACGATCTGGCCGACCCCGACCGTTACAAGGAGGGCGTGAGCCTCGACGAGTCGATGAGTGCGCTGGCCCGGGTGAGTCATCGCTTCCCCGTGCTCGCGGAGGGACGCATCGCGCGCGGCTACGCCGGCTGCTTCGACGTCACGCCTGACTGGCATCCCATCCTGGATCGCGTGGGGCCCGAGGGGAGCTTCGTCGCGGTGGGCTTCTCCGGCCACGGATTCAAGCTCTCCCCGGCGGTGGGCCACATGATGGCCGCCCTCATCGCCGAGGGACCCGGCGCGCATCCCGATCTCGACACCTTCCGCCTCTCGCGCTTCATCGAGGGCAAGCCCATCCGCGGCACCTACGGCGACTGGCTCATGTGCTGACGGGCGGTCCCCTATTGCCTCTCCAAGAGGAGATGGGGACCCGCCCGGTACTTGACGCGGAACCGTAGCTCAGGCGTCGAGGCGACGCCCGCGATGGTCACCACGTCCCTGTCCTCCTGCCGCATGCGCACGTCGGGGAGGCCTCGCCAAGGATATGACTCCGCGTTGACGAGGGCATACTGCGCCTTCTCGAGGCTCACGGGAAAGACGAAGACGAGGGGACGGAGCGAGAGGTGCGCGACATACTGGTCCTGCGCCGAGATCGAAGCGTCCCGCGGCACCTGGGCCATGACCTCCCCGGCCTGGCGATGCTCGGCCCGCGGCCAGAAGCGCTGGACGGCGAGGTCGTTCACGGTGGGCGAGGCGAAGGCCAGGCTCGAGATCATTGCAGCGGTGAGAGCCCGCGGAGGCCATGGGCCCGGCCGCGCCCGCGCGAGCCTCGCGTATCCCGCGATGGCGCCGTTCATGAGGAACGGCAAGACGAACGACTGGTACTGGGTCCGGTGGTAGAAGAGGACCGGATCCTGGCCCAGGAGGTTCTCGAGAAGGGCGGGAAGGAGCGCGAGGAGCTCGATCGGCGCCAGGAGCGGAAGGAAGACGAGGGGACCCAGGAGATAGCCGAGGTAAGAGAGGCGCGGCAAGCCCCAGAGCGCGCCCAGCGTCCGGAAGGGATGCAGGAGCAGGGCGGCCATGATCTCCGGCACCGTGCGCCCGAGATGGGCGTAGCGGCCCAGATGCGGATAGGGCGCGCCGCGGAAGTGGGGGATGAGCCATCGCGTATCCACGACGAGCAGGGCCACGGCCGCCATCGCGGTGACGCCCCCCCAGAGCCAGCGCCGCTTCGCGAGGGCGAGCCAGATCCCCAGGCCGACGACGGGGATCGTCGCGTCTTCCCGGGTGCCGAGAGCGAGCACGACGGCGAGCGTGAAGAGCCACGGGCTGTCGCGCTCGGCGAAGTAGATCGCGGCAAGGAGGAGCGGAACGGCCAGCGCGGCGGCGTGGAAGTCGCGCACGTTGATGCCGTGTAGCGACGGATTGACGAGGTAGAGAAGCGCGAAGACGGCGGCGGGACGCTCGTCTCCCAGACGGCGCGCCGCGATGCCGAACACGGCCAGGGCCCCCACGGCCAGGGCGACCGCCTGGGCGACGAGAAGCGCCGCGGCGCCGGGAGCGACCCAGAAGAGCGGAGCGAGGAGGTACATGACGGGCGAGAAGTGGTCGCCCCAGGCGTTCATCTCGGGCAGGCTGACGAGAGGCCCCGCCCCCCGCGCCAGGTTCCAGGTCAGCTGCACGTAGTAGCCGAGATCGAGGGCATGCGTGAGCAGTGTCAGGTGCCGCGTCACCGTGATGAAGGAGAAGATCGCGGCGTAGGCGAGGATCCCGATGACGAGCACGCGGCGGGGCCGCCACGCGGGAATGGCCACGGGCGCCAGCCACAGGCGCACGGCGATCAGGCCAAGAAGGAGGAGAAACAGCTCGTCGGGACGCCACCACCACCAGGCGAGCGCGGAGAGAAGCGCGGCCCCGGCCAGGAGGCAGCCGAGGTCGAGAACGAGGCTTCTAAGAAGCAGGGGTCGCCTCGCCTGCGGCTGCGGCTCCTCCTTCGGAAGCAGGGGTCGCCTCGCCTGCGGCTGCGGCTCCTCTTTCAATCGCTCGCGGGGGTCCCGGAGCCGGGACTGAGCTTGCTGTATCGCCCGCGCAGGGACTGGAGCCGGCGCGAGTGCTTGATGCCGCTCCGGTGCAGCGTGTAGCGCGTCACCACCCAGAGGATCTTGAGCCCGTAGACGCAGGAGGCGAAGAAGCTCGCGGACGAGGCCTCGGCGAAGTAGCGCACGGGCACGGCGATCTCCCCGATGCGCATGCCCGCGGACACGGCCTGGGCGATGATCTCCTGATCGAAGACGAATCCGTCGGAGTTCATCCGGAAGTTGACGGCCTCGAGGGCCTCGCGGTTGAAGGCCCGATACCCGGTGTGGTATTCCGACAGATGCAGGCCGAAGCAGACGTTCTCCACGCCCGTCAGGAAGCGGTTCGAGATGTACTTCCACCACGGCATGCCCTGGGCGATGGCGGAGCCCCCGCCCTTGAGGCGCGATCCCAGGACGAGATCGGCCTCGCCCTTCACGATGGGCTCGATCATCTTGGGCACGAGGGTCGGATCGTACTGATAGTCGGGGTGGACCATGACCACGATGTCCGCCCCCGCCTTGAGGGCTTCCGTGTAGCACGTCTTCTGGTTCGCCCCGTAGCCGTAGTTCTTGTCGTGGACGAAGATCTCCAGGCCCAGCTCGCGCGCGATCTCGAGGGTCTGGTCGCGCGAGCCGTCGTCCACCAGGATGACAAGGTTGACCGATTCCTTGGGCAGCTCCTCGTAGGTGAGCTTGAGCGTGCGCCCGGCGTTGTAGGCGGGCATGACCACCACGACCTTGGGCGGGGCCATCAATGCCCTCCCACGGCGGCTGCCCGACGCGCCACGGCCACGAGCTGATACGCGAGCCCGCCGGGCCACACGCGCGCCGCCGCGGCGCTGGTCGCGTGGACGGCGTCCAGCAGGGCTCCGTGCAGCCGCGGAGGCACCACCAGGGGCAGCGGCACCGGCGTGGAGGCGAGCTCCGTCACCGTCAGTCCCGCGTCTTCCAGGAAGCCGACGAAGGTCCGGCGGGTGAAGAAGCGCAGGTGCGTCCGGTCGAGAATGCCGCGGTCGCCGTAGTCCCAGCGGCCGCGCAGGAGCTGCAGGCGCACCCAGAGATGGGCGACATTGGGGACGGAGACGACCACGCGGCCGTCGGACGCGAGCGAGCGATTGATGGCCACCAGCACGGGCAACGGGTCCGTCAGGTGCTCGAGCACGTCGCCGTAGACGATGGCGTCGAAGGCGCCCGAGAGCTTGGGCGAGGCCGCGTCCAGGTCGGCCACGATGACCTCGTGGCAACGCCCGCGCGCCTTGGCGGCCTGCGCGGGATCGCGCTCGAGGGCCGTGACCTGCCAGCCCTGACGCGTGAGAAGCTCGGAGAGAAAGCCGTCGGCGGCGCCGACGTCGAGGGCGCGCCGGCCCTGTCCCTCTCCCAGCGTCTTCAAGATGAGGGCATGGCTCGAATATGGATCGGACTTGAGCTGATAGGGCGAAGCGCTCATATGCGCCGCGACGGATTCAACCTCTGGCGGGCGGCTCCGCCGCCCATTCGCGCCAGGACTCGAGCCGCGGGAACCACGTGGCGAGGAGCGCCAGGGACAGGGTCAGGAGCGCGTAGAAGTCCGCCCGCAGCCCCGAGACCATGAAGAGCACGAGGCCGAGAATGGCCGGGATCTCCGCGAGGCCCGCGGTGACGATGGCGACCGTGATGAGCTTGGCGACCGATGCCCCCGGGGCGGGCCCGGGCGATTTCGCGAGGAGGGTCCGCCGCACCACCAGGATGAGCATGACCTGCACGAGCGCGACGCCCCAGAGCGCGTAGCGGACCATGGGCTCCAGGGCCGCGCCCGCGAAGCCCGAGAAGGGTGCCTGCGAGATGTTCACCACCTCGACGGCCACGGCGTAGAGGAGGACGCTCCCCATCATGGCGCCGTAGATCATAGCGGCGACCCGGCGTCCCGTCTCCAGATGGCCCGTCTCGTCTGCCATGACCCCAGGATAGCATTCGCCTCCCGGAGGGCCGCCACGAGAATATCCGGGTCGAGCAACTACCTAGAGCTGCCCATACTCCTGATCCATGCCCTGGAAGAACTGCCACCAGATGCCGAGCGAGGTCCGCACGACGCTGCGGATCCGGTCCTGGCTTTCGGGGGTGGTCGCGCCCTTGATCACGATGTGATCGCCGACGTCGGAGTGCTCGGCGTCGGCCAGCTCGTGCACGTCCCAGAAGGCGACCTGCGCCTCGTCCAGGCCGTAGTGCTTCTGCAGCCCGCGGGCGAAGGGGCCGAAGGCGCCCACCACCTGCCCCTCCGCGGCCAGGTTGATTGCGGCCACGCCTTCCAGGAAGGAGAGGATCTTCGTGGAGTACTCGAACCAGTGAATGAGGGCCGCCGTCGAGGGGAGCGCGGGCGCGGACAACACCTCGTCGCGACGCAGCCCGAGCCCGGTCGCGAAGTCGAGGAAGAGCTCGGGGTGGGCCTTCGAGCCGGAGATGCGCCCCGTCTCCTCCTCGTAGACGGATTCGGCGAGCTTCACCCGCTCGCCCAGGTCCGGGCAGCGCGAGTGCAGCGCGGAGACGGCGCGCGGAAACTCGAGCACCTGGAGGAAGAACTGCTTGGCGAAGCCCTGCACCTGCGGGCGCGACAGCCGTCCCTCCTGGATCTTGAACCAGAGGGGATGGCCCCCGAAGCTCCGGCCCGCCCGCACCTCCGCCGTCAGCGATTCCCCGAACGACTTCATCGTCTCCGCCATGGACGCTCTCCTGTGGATTGGCTATTGCTGGATGCGCACCACCACGGAGGCGGGCAGCCTCGCGAGAAAGTCGCCGAGAGCCCGCTCCATGTAGGTTCGATCCTTGGACTCGAGGGTGACCTTGACCTTGTACTCGGGATTCGCGAGCTCGGGGTAGGAGCCGAGCATGAGCTCCGGATAGCCGCGCACGACCTCGTTGAGGTGCTCGGCCAGCGTTCCCTCGCCCACGCTCAGAAAGACGCTGACGAGATGGAAGGGCTCGTCGCGGAACTGCTCCTTGAGCCCCTCGAACTTCTGGCGGAAGAGCTCGGGCACGCCGGGCAAGACGTAGACGTTCTTCATTACCACGGCGGGAAAGACGAGCCCGTCGCCCATCATGGGAAGCGCGCCTTCCGGGATCTCGGCCATGCGCAGGCGCGCCGCGTTGAGGTTGCCCCCCGAGAAGCGCTGGATGACCTCGACCATGCGCGCGTCCCGCACCACGGGCACCCCGAAGGCGCGCGCCACGCCCTCGATGGTCACGTCGTCGTGGGTGGGCCCCACGCCGCCCGAGGTGAAGACCACGTCGAAGCGCCCGCTGAACTGCGTCACCTCCGCCGCGATCTGGTCCACCTCGTCGGGAATGACCACGATGCGACGCACGTCCACGCCGAGGGCGCGCAGCTCGCGGCAGAGGTAGGCCGCGTTGGCGTCCACCACCTTGCCGGAGAGGAGCTCGTTGCCGATGAGGATGATGCCAGCCGTCCGGCCCATGGGGGCCTCATGGTAGCATGCCGCCGCGCAATGATAGAATGCTCGGGCGGCTCGCGGGACGGGAACGCGAGCGGCCAAGGAGATGCACGGCATGCCGACGGAGTCGCAACCAATCTCGCTGAGCGGCTGGGCCCTCGTCCTCGGCGCGTCCTCCGGCTTCGGCGCGGCGACGAGCATGGCTCTGGCCAGGGCCGGACTCAATGTCTTCGGCGTGCACCTCGATCGCAAGGCCACCCTCCCCAATGCCGAGCGCCTCGTGGGGGAGATCAAGGGCCTGGGCCGCGAAGCGCGGTTCTACAACATCAACGCCGCGGACGAGGAGAGGCGCGCGGAGACGGCGGCGGACATGGAGCGCATTCTGCGCGAGCGGGGCGAGGAAGGTCAGCTGCGCGTGATGCTCCACTCGCTGGCCTTCGGCACCCTCAAGCTCTTCATGACCGACCCCATGAAGGAGGCCGTCACCAAGGCGCAGATGGACATGACGGTCGACGTGATGGCCCACAGCCTCATCTACTGGGCGCAAGAGCTCGTGGGGCGCGGGCTCATGGGTCGGGGCGGCCGCATCTACGCCATGACCTCGTCGGGAGGCGCGCGCGCCCTGCCCTTCTACGGGCCGGTCTCGGCGGCCAAGGCTGCCCTCGAGTCCAATATCCGCCAGCTCGCCGTGGAGCTGGCTCCGCATGGCATCGCGGCCAACTCCATCCGGGCCGGCGTGACGGACACGCCGGCGCTGCAGAAGATCCCCGGCAGCGACGCCATCAAGGACTCCGCCCTCCGGCGCAATCCGCACCGGCGGTTGACCACGGTCGAGGACGTCGCCAAGGCCATCGTCGTGCTCTCGCATCCGGACACGTACTGGATGACCGGCAATGTCATCGGCGTGGACGGGGGCGAGGAGATCGTCGGCTAACCGGCAGGACCTCACGGGAGCTCATCGATGAGTCCGACCTACGACGTCGTGGTGGCGGGAAGCGGCAACGCCGCCCTCTGCGCGGCCCTTGCCGCGCGAGAAGCCGGCGCTTCTGTGCTGATCGTCGAGAAGGCGCCGGAGTCCCAGCGCGGCGGCAACTCCTTCTTCACGGCGGGCGGGTTTCGTTTCGCCCATCAGGGGCTCGAGGATCTCCGGCGCGACATCCTGCCCGACATCTCCGAGGAGGAGGCGCGCGCCATCGTGGTCCCTCCCTACACGGAGAATCAGTTCTACGACGACCTGATGCGGGTGACGGAGGGGCGCGCGGACTTCGACATGGCCCAGCACCTCGTCCAGCGCTCGCGTCCCACCGTGGCCTGGATGCGGAGCCAGGGTCTCCGCTGGATCCTCATGTTCGCCCGCCAGTCCTATCAGGTCGAGGGCAAGCATCAATTCTGGGGCGGGCTCAATGTCGAGGCGGTGGGCGGCGGGCCCGGCCTCGTGGAGATGCAGCTCGATCGCGCGCGCAAGGTGGGCATCGAGGTGCGCTACGGCCACGGGGCGCGGCGGCTCCTCACCGATGACCAGGGCGGCATCACGGGGCTCGTCGTGCGCGCCCCGGAAGGCCTCGTCGAGATCCCGACCCGCGCGGTGGTCCTGGCCTGTGGCGGCTTCGAGGCGAACCCGGAAATGCGGACGCGCTATCTCGGGCCGAACTGGGACCTCGCCCGCGTGCGGGGCACTCGCCACAACACGGGCGAGGGCATCCGCATGGCGCTGGACATCGGGGCGCAGGCCTATGGCCACTGGTCCTCCTGTCATGCCGTCCAGTGGGATCTGAACGCGCCGCCCTTCGGCGATCGCAAGGTCGGGGACATGTTCCAGAAGCACTCCTACCCGCTCGGCATCATCGTGAATGTCCACGGCCAGCGCTTCGTCGACGAGGGCGCGGACTTCCGCAACTTCACGTACGTCAAGTACGGGCAGGCCGTCATCCGGCAGCCCCAGCAGACGGCGTTCCAGATCTTCGATCAGAAGACCCTGCCCCTCCTTCGCGAGGAGTACCGGATCCGCGAGATCACCAAGGCGGAGGCCCCGACCATCGAGGAGCTGGCCAGGAAGCTCGAGATCGACCCCCAGGGTCTCGTCCGCACCGTCGGCGAATTCAATGCCGCCGTGCAGGACAAGCCTTTCAATCCCGCCATCCTCGATGGGCGGGGGACGCGGGGCATCACGCCCCCCAAGACGAACTGGGCCCAGGCCCTCGACACGCCGCCCTATGTGGGCTTCGGCGTCACGTGCGGGATCACCTTCACGTTCGGCGGTCTCCGGGTGGATCTGCGCGCGCAGGTGCAGGACATCGAGGATCAGCCCATTCGCGGCCTCTATGCCGCGGGCGAGCTGGTGGGCGGGCTCTTCTACCACAACTATCCGGGCGGCGCCGGGCTCATGGCCGGCTCCGTCTTCGGCAGGATCGCCGGCGAATCAGCGGCACGGGATCTCGGCTCCGCGCGGGGCTGAAGCCCGGCGATGGAGAAGCTGACCGACTTCCTGTTCATCGCCCAGGTCATGATCCTGGCCGCCATCCTGATCCGCTGGTCGGCGCGCTGGCGTGTCCCCGGCGTGGCCGGGCTCGGCCTCATTGGCTGGCTTGCCGTCACGGGCTCGCTCGCCATCAAAGGGTTCTTCGAGGACTGGAGCCGTCTGCCGCCCCGGCTCCTGCCCGCCCTGCTCGTGCCGCTGATCGGTGGCCTGCTCCTCCTCACGTATTCGCGAGAGACGCGCGCCCTTCTCGCGGCGACTCCGCTCCAGTGGCCGATCTATCTGCAGTCCTTCCGCATCCTCATGGAGATCATTCTCTGGCTGCTCTTCGTCCAGCATCGGGCGCCCGCGATCATGACCTTCGAGGGGCGCAACGTGGACATCCTGGTGGGCCTGACCTCCATCCCCGTGGCCTACTTCTGCTTCGTCAGGAAGGCGTGGCCGAGGCAGGTCGCGCTCTGGTGGAACGCGATCAGCGTCCTGGTTCTTCTCAACGTCGTCGTCCACGCCCAGCTCTCGACGCCGTCGCCCTTCCGCGTCTTCCTCACCGATCCGCCCGTCACCTTCATCGGCGACTGGCCCTATATCTGGCTCCCCGGCTTCCTCGTCCCCCTCGCCTGGCTCCTCCACGCCGCCTCGATCATCCAGATCCGCCGCACCTAGGCTGCTGATAGCCTAGGCGGGCTTGGTTACTTCGTCGAGCCAGTTCAGGACATCCGCGAAGTACTGCTCCCCGCCCTCCTCGAGCATGAGCAGGTGGCCGTGTCCGGGCGCCTCGAGATATCGGGAGCCGTAGCGCGCGGCGATCTTGCGCTGAACGGCGGCCGGGGTGATGCGATCGTCCGCGGCGCCGAGGACCAGCGTCGGGCACCGGATCGCCGCGGTGTCTACCGTGATCCGGCCCAGCGCCATCTGGCGGGCCGCGCGCGCCGACTCGGGCACCAGGTTGGGAAAGGCCCAGGCCTGCCGCTCGGGCGAGAGCCGATTGCCGATCAAGTTGAGGGCGTCCTCGCGGGTGGGGGTGAACTCGCGGCTTCGCAGGATGGCCAGGGCATAGTGCGGCAGGGTCATCAGCAGCGACCACGTGACCACGCGGATGCCATGGGGCGCGGCGCTCGTGGCAAAGACTGCCGCGCGAACGCGCCCGCCCTCGGCCACTTTCTGCGCGATCAGCCCGCCCATGGAGTGCCCGATCACCACCGCCTCCCCGAACTGGCGCAGGCAATCCTCCACGTCCTCGACGTATTCCGAGACCGAGACGCGGCCCAGGTCGGTCACGGGCCGGCTGCCGTGGTGCCCGCGAAGATTGACGGCCCAGGAGTCCCAGCCAGACTGGGCGGCGGCGTAGAGCCAGGGGCGCAAGTACCAGGCGCCGCCATTCATGCCGTGGACGAGGAGGAGCGGATACGGCTTCACCGGCCCGACGGCCGGAGCGTGCTCGAGGAGGAGATCTCCGATGCGCTCCACGGCGCCTATCCTACAGCAGTCGTCTCCGCGTGGGCCCGCAGGGTCTCCAGAACAAGGGCGGCCGTCGTGTGGAGGTCCTTCAGGTCCACCCACTCGTTGACGGTATGGATGTCGCGCATCCCACAGCCCAGGTTGGCGATCTCGAGCCCCCGTGCGGCGAGGACGTTGGCGTCGGAGCCGCCGCCCGTCGCCCGCGTCGTCAAGGTCCGGCCGAGCTTCTTCGCTCCCTGGTTGACGAGGCCGACAATGGGCGCGTGGTCGGGAACGTCGAGCCGCTCGTACTGCCGGTCTATCTGAGCCTCGAAGCGCGCCCGGCGCACGCCGGCTTCCAGGGTGACCGTGTGACGGGCGGCGGCTTCCTCGAAGCGGCGCCGCATGTGCTCGGTCTGCGCCTCGAGCTTCTCCACGGACAGGCTTCGCGTCTCCCCCTTCACGATCACCCGCGTCGGCACGATGTTCGTGGAGAGGCCGCCCTCGATCACCCCGAGATTCGCGGTGGTCTCGGCATCCAGCCGACCGAGCTTCATGCCCGCGATGGCCTCGCTGGCGATCTGTATCGCCGACAGGCCCCGCTCCGGGCAGATGCCGGCGTGCGCCTCGAGGCCCGTCACGGTAAAGGTGAGCCGGTTGGCCGCGGGAGCCCGCGTGATGAGCTCGCAGACGCCATCCACGTCGAGCACGAGGCCCCGGCGAGCCTTGAGGCGGCCCGTGTCGAAGTGCTTGGCCCCGAGGAGACCGGTCTCCTCGCAGATGCTCAGCACCAGCTCGATATCGCCGTGAGGAATGCTCGTCTCGCGTAGGACCCGGATGGCCTCCAGGATGGCCACGATCCCGGCCTTGTCGTCACCGCCCAGCACCGTGGTCCGGTCCGTGCGCACGATGTCGCCCTCGACCTGGACGCGGATCTTCTCGGCGGGCCCCACCGTGTCCATGTGAGCGGAGAGCAGGAAGGGCGCCACGGCCGGCCTGGTGCCCGCGAACCGTGCCAGCACGTTGCCCGTCTCGCCCCCCACCTTCTCGCCGGCATCGTCCACCTCGATCGTGGCCCCCATGCCCTTGAGAATGGTCTCCAGGCGCTTCGCGATGCTCCCCTCGCGCCTGGACAGGCTCGAGATGGAGACGAGGTCGAGGAACTCGTCCTTCATGCGGGCGGGGTTGATCATGCGGGCTCCGTGTGAAGGTGCTCGAGCAGCCAGTCGCGGCTTCGCTTCACCGCCTCGTGCCGGTGGAGCGGATCGGTCAAGCGATGATCGGCCCCCGGAAGCATGCAGAGCTCCCGCGGCTCCCCCGCCCGCTCGAAGAGCGCGCGCCCATGCTCGGGCGGCACCACGTCGTCACAGCCGCCCTGAACGACGAGCAGGCTGGCCACCCCCGCTGGCGCCACCGCGTTGCGGCCTGCGCGTACCTCGGCCACGAGCGCGGGCCCGGGCGCGGTGATATCGGTCGGATCGGAGGGCGGCAGCCCCGTCAGGTTTGCCGGGGCATTCCACGTTACTACCGGCACAGCCGCGCGGCGACGGGAGGCCGCCCACAGCGCGACATAGCCACCGAGGCTCGAGCCGAGCAGGCCGAAGCGTCCGTTGAGCGCCGGGTGACCCTCGAGATGCTCGAGCACGGCTTCGACATCGGCGATGCGCGAGGCGATGGTGGCATTGCGGCCGAGCCCGCCCGACTCGCCGCTGCCCCGGAAGTCGAAGCGGGCGAGGGCGAGGCCGGCCTCCGGAAAGTCCTGGGCGAGCAGGAGGTACTTGTCGCTGTCCTTGGAGGCGCCCATGCCATGGCAGGCGATCACGCAGGGCGCGGGCTGGCGCCGAGGCAGATGCAGCACGCCCACCACGGAGGCGCCGGCGATGGACAGCGCGAAGGGCTCGCTGATCACGACCAGGGAAGATCGAAGAGGGCGCAGGTGTTGGCGCCGATCTGGTCGATGACTTCGTCGACGGGCGTCTGCTTGATCTTGGCGATCTCCTCGGCCACCCGCGTGACGAGCCACGGGCCCGAGGGCATCCCCTCGAACTCGCCCTTGTACGGCCACGGGCCGTCGCTTTCCACGAGGAGGGAGGTCAGGGGCACCGCCTCGACCATCTCGCGGTCTCGCTCGCGGTAGATCACTTCCGGCGTCACCGACACGACGTAGCCCGACTCCACGATGTCGCGGGTCACCTCGGCGGGCGCCTTGTGCCAGTGGAAGACGGCGCGATCGATGCCGTGGGTCTTGAGGGCTTCCAGGGCACCCACCGCCGCCCCGTGGGGAGCGTGGAGAATGACGGCCAGGTCATAGCGACGCGCCAGATCGAGGAGCCGCCCGAGGTGTCGTCTCCCCCGCGTCATACGCTCCGCCGCGTCGCTCGCGCCCTCGAGGCTGTACCAGGGCAGCCCGACCTCGCCCAGGGCCACCAGCCACGCGTGGTTGGCCATGAGCTGCGACTCCACCCCCGCCAGGTCTTCATCGGTCAGGTGGTGCCACTCGGGATGAAAGCCCATGGCCGGCCACACGGCCTTGCCAGAGGCGTTGGCCGCCCTGAGCGTGCGGACATTGGTCTCGAGGTCGCAGCCGACGGCGATGGCGCCCCAGACGCCGTGCTCGGTGGCCCGCGCGAGCGCGCCGCGCAGGTCCTCGTAGGCGGGATCGTGAAGGTGGCAGTGGCTGTCTATGAGCATCGCGGTGACGGCTCCTGTCAGGCTCCGGCCACGACCATCTTGCCGATCAGGACCGTGGGCGCCGCGGTGCGGTCGCGGAAGACCAGGTCATTCCCGACGCCCTCGATGGCGCGGAACATTTCGAGCAGATTGCCCGCCACCGTGATCTCTTCCACGGGATAGGCGAGCTCGCCATTGTCGATCCACATGCCCACGGCGCCCCGGGAATAGTCGCCCGTGATGCCGTTGACCCCGAATCCGATGAGCTCCGTGACGTACAGGCCCTGCTTGACGCTGGCCACGAGCACGCGCGGATCCGTGGGGCCCGCGGCCAGGTAGAAGTTGGTCGTGCCCACGGTGACCCCGCTGCCGTCGCGGGCGGCGGCACCGCGCAGGTCTTGACGCGCCGGGCCCCGAGGCGGCGGAGGGCCCGGCGGGCCGCGGTCTGCCCGATCTCCTCGGGAGCGTCGAGGCGCTCGCGCTTGCGGGTGGCGTGATACCAGCCGTCGCGCTGCATCTGGCCATTCTGCGAGGCCACGGGTGAAGCCGAGAGGCTGAAGGACGAGGTCTCATACTCTCCGGCAAAGCCGTGGCTCGTGCCGTAGGCATACCGCGCCTGGCGATCGGCGAAGTCCCCGCCCTCGGAGTTGGTGATGCGGGGATCGGTCTCGAGCGCCGCCGCCTCGCAGCGCCGGGCCAGCGTGATCTTGTCTTCGGGCGCGAGGTCGTGCCCCGTCGGGTCGTGGAGGTCGAGATTCGGAATGCTGCGGGCGAGCTCGCCGGCCTCGGGCAGCCCGCCGAGCGCGTCGGGCGCCGTCACCCGGGCGAGCGAGACGGCCTCCTCCACGAGGCGCTCGACGGAAGCGCGGGAGAGATCGGACGTCGAGGCGGCCGCCACCGACTGGCCGACGAAGACGCGCAGCGAGAGGTGCTGCTCGCGGGCGTGCTTGACGGTGTCCACCTGCCCCAGCCTCACCTGCGCCGAGAAGGACTGGTCCTCGAGGAGAAAGGCGTCCGCCGCGGTCGCTCCGCGCCCCCCCGCCCGCTTCAGCACGTCCTGGACGAGATCGAGCACGCGCTAGACCTGGGTCCCGCCGACGGTGATGCCATCGATGCGCGTGGTCGGCATCCCCACGCCCACGGGGACGGACTGGCCGTCCTTGCCGCACGTGCCCACGCCCTCGTCGAGCTTGAGGTCGTGGCCGACACGGCTCACCCGCGTCAGCGCGTCGGGGCCATTGCCGATGAGGGTGGCGCCCTTGACCGCCTTCGTGACCTGACCGTCCTCGATCAGGTAAGCCTCGCTGGCCGAGAAGACGAACTTGCCGTTGGTGATGTCGACCTGCCCGCCGCCGAAGTTGACGGCGTAGAGACCGCGGGAGACGGAGCGGATGATGTCGGCGGGATCGTCCGGCCCGGCGAGCATGAAGGTGTTGGTCATGCGCGGCATGGGCGGATGCGCGTACGACTCGCGCCGGCCGTTGCCGGTGGCGGCCATGCCCATGAGCCGGGAATTGAGGCGGTCCTGCATGTAGCCGCGAAGGACGCCGTTCTCGATGAGGACATTGCGCCGGGTGACGTTGCCCTCGTCGTCGACGTTGAGCGACCCGCGCCGGTTGGCGATGGTGCCGTCGTCGACCACGGTCACGAGGTCTGAGGCCACCTTCTGACCGAGCCGTCCCGAGAAGGCCGAGGTGCCCTTGCGGTTGAAGTCGCCCTCGAGCCCGTGCCCCACCGCTTCGTGAAGGAGGATGCCCGGCCAGCCCGGGCCCAGCACTACCGTGAGCTCGCCCGCGGGCGCCTCGACGGCGTGGAGCTTGATCACGGCCTGCCGCACGGCCTCGGAGGTGTAGTGGCGCCAGCGCTCCTGCTCGAGGAAGAAGTCGAAGGGCACACGTCCGCCGCCGCCATAGCCGCCCATCTCGCGCTTGCCGTTCTCTTCCACGATCACGGTGACGTTGAGCCTGGTCAGCGGCCGGACATCGCCCACCGTCCAGCCGGAAGGCGTGGCGATGAGCACCACCACGTCTTCGCTGCCCAGGCTCGCGATGACCTGCCGCACGCGAGGATCGGCCGCTCGCGCGGCGGCATCCATCTGGCCGAGGAGCTTGACCTTTCGGTCGAGGGCCGCAGTGATGGGTGTCTCGGCGAGAGTGTAGAGATCGTGAGGCTTGCCGGCGCCCACCGCCACCACCGCCGAGGAAGAGGCAGAGTCCGCGATGGCACGGGCCTGGCGGGCCGCCTCCTCGAGATTGGGCAGGGCCAGATCGTCGGTGTGCGCGTAGCCCGTGCGCTCTCCCGACTGCGCGCGGATGCCCGCGCCCTGGCTCACGTGGCGCGAGGCCTTCTTGACGGCGCCTTCCTCGAGGACCAGCTCCTCGCTGACGCGGTATTCGAGGAACAGATCGGCGTGATCGACCCTGCCTGCCAGCTGTGAGCCGAGAAGACGATCGAGGGCGGATGCGGAGAGACCAAACCTGTCTTCGAAGAACCGTTCCGGACGGGCCAGCATTTGATTCTCCATGGGTCGCGAAGGGTTTGATCCTAGCATCGGCTGCCGAGGGGGCCCGTAGTAATTCTGCGAGAAACTTCACTGTGTTCGATATCCGAACACAGGGGTCACGGCTTCCCAATTTCCGGTCACTTAGGCTACGCGAGCGAAGACCCTCGTTGAGGGATTTTGCTAACGGTCCAGACCCTGCTGGACGATCTCGTGGATGACCCGGAGGCCGGCCATGACGGATGGTCCTGGAGACAGGATATCAGCCCCGTCCACCTCGTGAATTCGTCCCGCCTTGACGGCGCTGATGCTCGACCAACCGGCCCGTCCCCGTATCGCGTCGATGTCCACGGGCTTGCCGCACCAGGAGGCCAGGATGATCTGAGGATCCCGGCGTGCCACCTCGCCCGGATCCACGATGCGCTCCTTCGCCGAGGGCTTGTCTCGCAGCTCGGAAAAGATATCCCGGCCGCCCGCCAGCTCGATGATCTCCGACACCCAGCGGATCCCGGCGATGAGCGGGTCGTGCCACTCCTCGAAGTAGACGCGCGGCCGGTCCGGCCACACGCTCGAGAACTCACGGATCTGGCGGATGTCATCGCGCATGTCCTGCACGAGATCTCGCGCCGCCTTCTCGAGCCCGAGGAGCCCGCCCACCAGGAGGATGGTTTCCAGGATGTCGTCCACGGAGCGCGGGTTGGAGCAGAAGACGGGCAGCCCGCCGCGGATCAGCTCCGCGCAGATGTCGGCCTGGAGATCGGAGAAGGCAAGCACGAGGTCGGGCTCGAGCTCTCGGATCCTGTCGGCACGGAAGGTCGTGAAGCCGCCGATCTTGGGCTTCTCGCGCGCCTCGGGAGGCCGATGCGCCGTGCCCGGGACGGCGACCACGCGATCCCCCGCCCCGAGCGCATAGCAGATCTCCACATGCTCGGAGCTCAGGCACGCGATGCGCTGCGGAAAGCCGATGTCTCCTTTTCCATACATGGCGCCTAAAAGATACCAAATAGGGCCCACCCGCGTGGGCAAGACGGGCTAGGCTTTGAAAGCCTCGACGGTCAGGAGCAAGGGCTGCCCGAGGTATTTCGAGGCCCAGGGTATCTCCCGGACGAGCAGCTCGTCGCCCCGGAACTCGCGGATGTTGATGTCGCGGAACCCCGATCCGTCTATGACGTCGAGATAGTCCGCCACGGTGTGGCGGAGCGCCCCGAGCCGATACTCTGTACCGCCTGTCTCGAAGTTCGCCTCGATGCCGGCGGCCGCCATCTCCGGGTGGAACACCGAAAACACGAGGCGCCCCCGGCGCGTGAGGCTGGCGAAGAGCTCGCGGAACAGGAGCCGGAGATTCGTCAGGTGCTCGCCCACTAGAGCGCAGAGGGCGGCGTCGAAGACGCGCCCTCGCAGGGGGAGCTGGCCGTTGAGATCGGCCTGGGCGAGCGGGACCGACGGATACTTTCGTCGCGTGACGTTCAACATACCGCGGGAGAGGTCGAGGCCGACCGGTGCGCTGCCCGCACGGAGCATCGAACCCAGATGGGCCCCGGTGCCGCAGGCGGCGTCCAGCACCCGCTCGCCAGGTCGGGGCCCAAGCAGCTTCAGCGTGTAGCGGCGATCGAGAGCGACGAGCGGGTTCTCCGTCCGGTCATAGGTCTCCGCCCACCGGTCGTATCCCTCACGAGCGCCCAGTCGCCTGATCTTCTTCCTCATGGCTCTCGCCGCCGAACGCGCTCGGCGCGTCGTCCGTGTCCGTTACCTCTTGTTTGGCCATACATGGCGCCTAACGATACCAAAGAAGTCCTATGGTAGCGCTCTGGCCTCGTAATACTTTTCCGCTTGACAGCCTCAGCCGCGTGATTTGGTCGTGCGGCCGCAGCCTTCAGCAAGTGCGGGCCCAGCGCTCCGCACGCGGCCGCTATTGCGCAAACGAGTGGGAGCTGATCCAAAACCATTCGCAACCGGAAATCTCTCGTCCCAGACGATCCCCGGAAGCTCGAAAACCAGGGTGTAGAGTCGCCTCAACACGAGGAGGCTCCTATGCAGATTCACGCGCCAACTGTACTCGCCCCTCCGCATTCCACCTCGCATCTCGAGCAGCTCGGCGACGAGATCGCCGAGCTGTCTGCCCACCTCGACGCCGCCACCGCGCGCCTGCTCGACCTGATCCGAACGTTCGACGCGCGCGGTGGATGGAACACGGGCTTCCGCTCCTGCGCCGCCTGGCTGTCCTGGCGGGTGGGACTGGATCTGGGCGCAGCCCGAGAGCGCGTCCGAGTCGCGCGCGCCCTGGGGACACTGCCGCTCTTGGCCGAGGCCCTGGCCCGCGGGGAGCTGTCCTACGCCAAGGTCCGCGCGCTGACCCGCGTGGCCACGCCGGAGACGGAAGCGCGGCTGCTGGCGGTGGGGCGCGCGGGCACGGCCGCCCACGTGGAGCGGATCGTACGGGGCTGGCGGTGCGTGGATCGACGCGCCGAGGCGCGGGAGGCGAAGCACCGGCACGTGAGCCGAGCCCTGCACGTGTATCACGACGAAGACGGCATGGTGGTCCTGAAGGGACGACTCGAGCCGGAGGTGGGCGCGCTGCTCATGCAAGCCCTGGCCGCGGCCCGGGAGAGCCTGTACCAGCGGGACCGGGAGCGGGACAGGGCCGCCGCAGGCCGCGGGGGCGTTTCCGCGGAAATGCCTCCGGTCTCTCAGCAGCAGGCCGATGCCCTGGCCCTGCTCGTAGAGACGGCCCTCCATCACGGCCTCGATCCCGGTCCCCCGGGAGCGCGGTACCAAGTCGTGGTCCACGTCGATGCCGAGGTGCTGGCCGATCCAGAACAGCCCGGCCAGTCCGTCCTCGAGGGCGGCACACACGTTTCTGCGGAAACGTCCCAGCGCCTCGCGTGCGACGCCAGCCGAGTGGTGATGCGCCATGACGGCGAGGGACGGCTGCTGGAGGTCGGAGCTCGGACCCGGACGATTCCCCCCGCGTTGCGGCGAGCGCTCCACCATCGGGATCAGGGCTGCCGCTTCCCAGGGTGCGGACTTCGCTTCACCCAGGGGCATCATCTCCGCCACTGGGCCCACGGCGGCCCGACCACGATGTCGAACCTCGCGCTGCTCTGTCGCCGGCATCACCGGGCGGTACACGAGGAGGGCTACCAGATCGCGCGCTTACCCGACGGCACTCTCCAGTTCCGGCGACCGAACGGCCACGCGTTGCCTGAGGTGCCGCAGCCTGCTGCGGTCCCCGAAGACCCCATCAAGGCGCTCCGCGCGTGTCACGACGCCCAGGGCCTGCATGTCAACGCGCGGACCGCATGCGCCGGCTGGCTCGGGGAGCCACTGAATGTGGGCTGGGCGATCGACGTCTTGCACCCGCTCGCCCAGAGATCGCGACCTTGTCCAGCAGGGGTCAGGTCTCACAACGAGACATCGGACCTCGGAGCGTAGCCGCCCGTCATACAGTCGGGAGCCGGGCGCAAAGTGTTGGATTGTGAGACCTGACCCCGATCACCGACATCCGGTAAGCTCGCGGATGCCGGACGCGACCGTCAGCGTCATCGGCGAGTCAGGCCGGCGTCTTCGTTTCATGGAACGTGATCGAACTTCACCGGGATGCCTAGATCCTCGAGAACTAGGAAGTGCCACGGACACTTCTGCATTCCGAACATTGCATCCTCCCCGTAAACCATAATGGAGCCTGCGAGGTTGCCCGCGTGCTTCTGGAAGAAGTAGTCAGACCAAACGCGGTTCGGTACCACCAGAGTCACTGCATCGGGGTTTAGCGGAAGACTATCCACACGCACCCGCCACTCCCGCTCCCACGAAAAATCGGGATGGCTGCCGGGTTCGTAGTCCTTGTGGCGATACTGCTGAGATTCATGCAGCATCTCGAACTCGGACTCGGGCTGATAGATGACCGGCCGGCCCCCCGCAGCGAACAGCGTAGCTTTAGTTAGCATGACGCCGAAGGGCGCATACGGCATCCCATGGATCGACGGCTCTGCGAGTATGGCCCCGAGTTTTGATATGGGGGCTTCGCTGAAACACACGCACCGATAGTCGCCCCGGATGAGCCGTGTGCCGCCGAGCAGGGCTTTTTGGCTCACGATACTCAGGAAGCGCTTAGCCACCTCCCGCTCGGTGTCACCCTTCGTGAGGTGGACCAGTCGATCACTTAGATCGTCCCTAATCATTCAATCGCTCGCGACCTACCGCGAATTGTTCGGTGAGTTGAGGCCAGCACGCCGGCCAAGCCATGCAGCAGCCGGGGCTATACCCGGGCCCGTCAGAGCACGCAATGTCTACTTCGCCCCGTCGAAGAGCTCCGTCTTGTTGATGCCGCGCTGGAAGGCGAGATAGGCCTCCCGGCTCAGGCGTGGCTTGAAGGCGCCGATGATCTCCTTGGCCGACTGGGCATCGTCCCAGAGCATGTCCACGGCCATGAGGGCAAGCTGCTTGGCGTTCTCGATGTAGGCGAGCTTGGGATCCGTGATCGTGTAGTCGGCGCCGTGGCCGCTGCCGGACGAGCCGGCGATGTAGGGATGCAGGGTGGGCATCACGTGCGAGATGTCGCCCATGTCCGTGGAGCCGCTCCGGTGCCCCATCTGGGTGACGTTCTCCGCGCCGAGTCGGGCCGAGGCATTGGCGATGAAGTACTTGCCCATGCCGTCGTGGTTGAAGAGCGGCAGGTATCCGGGGAGCGTTTCGATCTCGACCTGGGCGCCCAGGGCGAGGGCGCCCGCCTTGAGGGCGCGGTCCACGCGGACGTTGGCGTCGAGGATCGCCTCCACGCTCTTGCCGCGCACATAGGTCTCGATGCGCACGTCCGCGGGAATGACGTTCACCTGGCTCCCGCCGTGGGTGATGATCGGATGCACGCGGATCGAATCCTCGTCCTTGAAGGTCTCCCGGATGGCATTGATGGCGGCCAGGCCGATGTGGGCGGCGTAGAGCGCGTTGATGCCCATGTGGGGCGCCCCGCCCGCGTGAGAGGCGCGCCCCATGTAGCGCACCGTCTTCACGATGCAGCCGTTGTTGGAGGCGGCCAGCCCCGCCTTCTTGTACTCGCGCTGCGGCGTCAGGTGAATCATCATCGCCATGTCGACGTCGTCGAAGTGGCCGAGGCGGAGCAGCTCGGGCTTGCCGCCCAGGAACTCGAGCTTCCCTGCCCGCGCCTGCTCGACGCGCCAGGCGACATCCCCGTACTCCTCGGCGGGCACGGCGAAGAAGACCACCCGACCGGCCAGGTGCTCGAAGGCCTTGGCCCCGACCAGACCCATGGCCGCCCCGAGCATGCTGGCGACCTGGGCATTGTGGCCGCACGCATGGGCGGCGCCTGTCTGCGGATCGGCGACCGGGTGCCCGGCCACGACCAGCGCGTCCAGCTCTCCCAGCAGCGCGAAGGTGGGCCCGTCCTTCTTGCCCCGCGCCTCGCCGCGCACGCCCGTGATGGCGAGCCCACCCTTGGGCTGGAGTCCGATCTCGCGCATGGTGTCCTCGACCAGGCGCGAGGTCTTGAACTCCTTGAACCCCAGCTCGGGGTTCTTGCGAATCGTGTCGCCGACCGCGACGATCTTCTCGCTCTGGCGGTCGATGGCCTCGCAGACTGCGCGCTTCACGTCATCGCGTGTGGGCATGGGGGCTCCTGTCGAGTAGTCGATCGGGGAGGAAGGGCGTGATGACCGAGGGCGGCATCAGGCGTGCCCGAGGGCGTCGAGGAACGCCTTGACCGCGTCGGCGGGGCGCTCGGCTCCGAGAATGGCGCCGATCACCGCCACCCCCGCCGCGCCCGCCCGCACGACCTCGGCGACGCGCGCGGGCGTCACCCCGCCCACGCCGAAGACGGGCTTGCCGACCGCGGAGGTCACCCGCTCGAGGGCAGCGATCCCCTGGGGCGCACCGTACCGGCGCTTGGAGGGCGTGTCGTACACCGGGCCGAAGAGAAGGAAGTCGGCGCCGTCGGACTCCGCGGTGCGCGCCTCGTCGACCGCGTGCACGGAGGCGCCGATCAGGAATCTGGGCGGGCTGATGGCGCGCAGCGCGGACACGGGCAGTGACGTCCCCGCGCGCTGAACACCGTCGGCGCCCACGGCGAGGGCGACATCGGCCCGGTCATTGATCAGGAGCCTGGCGCCATGGCGCCGTGTCGAGTCGCGAAGGGCATGCGCGAGGCCGAGCAGATCGCGGACAGCCAGGTCCTTCTCCCGGAGCTGGACGGCTTTGAGCCCCGCGGCCAGGCAGCTCTCCACTACGTCCTGAATGCTTGTGGCCGGCAGGGCCGAGCGGTCAGTGACGAGGTAGAGAGAGAACCCTAGCTGGTGGACCAATCCGGCACGCCTTCGAGTGGCGACGACGCCGTGGCGTAGAGCTTCTTGCCGATGCGCCCGGCCTTGAAGGCCAGCCGTCCCGCCTCGACGGCGAGCTTCATGGCCGTGGCCATGGCCACGGGATCCTTGGCGCCCGCGATGGCCGTGTTCATGAGCACGCCGTCGCAGCCGAGCTCCATGGCGATGGCGGCATCCGAGGCGGTGCCGACGCCTGCGTCCACGATGACGGGCACGGTGACGGTCTCCAGGATGATCTTGATGTTGTACGGATTGCGGATCCCCAGCCCCGAGCCGATGGGGGCGCCGAGCGGCATCACGACCGCCGCTCCCGCGTCCTCGAGCTTCTTGGCGAGCACGGGGTCGTCGTTGGTATACGGCAGCACGCTGAAGCCTTCGCGGGCGAGTGTGCGCGTGGCCTCGAGCAGCCCCTCGACGTCGGGAAAGAGGGTGCGCGCGTCACCGATCACCTCGAGCTTGACCAGGGTGCCCAGCCCCGCCTCGCGGGCCAGGTAGCAGGTGCGGACGGCCTCGTCCGCCGTGTAGCAGCCCGCCGTGTTCGGCAGGAGCGTGTACTTCTTCAGGTCGAGATAGTCGAGGAGCGACTCCCCCTGTCCCGGCAGGCTGACGCGCCGGACCGCCACCGTGACGATCTCGGCGCCCGAGGCCTCGATGGCCTCGCGCATGTTCTCGAAGGACGGGTACTTGCCCGTGCCCACGATGAGTCGCGACTTGAACTCCTTGCCTCCCAGCCACAATGACGTGTCGTACATGGTCTTCCCTCCTTATGAGCCGCCGCCCATCGGTCTCACGATCTCCACCTTGTCTCCGTCCTTGAGGCGCGTGTCGGCGTACTGGGTCTTGGGCGTGATCTCGCGGTTGAGCGCCACCGCCGTGTACTCGCGCTTGACCTTAAGTTGCGCCAGAAGGGCTTCGACGCTCAGCCCCTCCGACAGCTCCATGGGCTCGCCGTTCACCAGCACACGCATAAAAAAACCGCACCTCGTCGGGTGCGGTAGAGAGACCGGGCTTCGTCCTGTCCGTCGCTTTCCCTTCGCTGGAATTACCCAGTGCAGGTTCGAGGGGTCCCGGGCCGCACCCGGTTCTCAGGAAACCTCCCCCAGCGACGACAGCCGGATTATACCCCAGCGTCAAGCTGTCCAGCGAGGGCAACCGGGTCGGTGACGGGTAGCTGGCAGACGAAGTGGCGACAGACATACGCCGTCGCCCTCCCGTCCACGGCCGGGCGCTCCGCCAGGAGCGGCAACCCTGCGCCAGCGGCCGAGCCCGCCGGCGCGCCCGCCACGAGACGATTGGGCATGTAGCGGCCGAATGTCGCCTGGACGAGAGCCCTCGGATCGCGGGCGCTGGGCCAGACGAGGGCGACCTCGGCCACGGGTCCCAGCTGGAAGTCGAGGGCGGCGAGATAGCGGCCGAAGCCCGAAGGGTAGCGGTGCATGAGATCGGCCATGGGGCGGAGGGCCGTCAGGGCCCGCTGCTCGTAGCGCTCCTCGCCGAAGAAGACGGCGAGCCGCAGGAGCCACTCGATGGTCACCGATGTCCCGCAGGGGACGGCATTGTCGAAGAGGTTTCGCGGGCGCACCACGAGCGCTTCCTGGTCGGCGCCCGTGTCGAAGAAGGTCGCGTGCTCCTCGTCCCAGAAGAGCCCGAGGGCCTGGTCACAGAGACGGCGGGACTCGTCGAGCCAGCGCCGGTCGAAGGTGGCCTCGTAGAGGGCGAGGAGCCCCATGCCGACCATGGCGTAGTCCTCGAGGTAGCCCTTGATCTTGGCTTGCCCGTCCTTCCAGGAGCGGAGCAGTCGCTCGCCGTCCCTCATCTGGGTCATGATCAGCTCGGCATTCCTGGTCGCCGCGGCGAGATAGTCCGCGCGGCCGAGCACGCGTCCGGCCTCGGCGAAGGCGCTCAGGGCGAGGCCGTTCCACGACGCGAGCACCTTGTCGTCGAGACCGGGGTGGACCCGCTTCTCCCGCGCCTCGTACAGACGCGCCCGGGCGCCGGCGATCAGCTCGGCCAGGTGCTCCACGGTCAGCCCCAGGGCCTCGGCCACATCGACGGGCGGGCGGGGCACCCAGAGAATGCTGTGCCCCTCGAAGTTGGGCCCGTCGTCCACTCCCCAGTAGGCGAGAGCCGCGCGCGCCATCTCGGGATCACCGAGGACCGCCGTGATCTCCTCGGGAGACCACACGAAGAACTTTCCTTCGACGCCCTCGGAGTCGGCGTCCTGCGCCGAGAAGAAGCCCCCGGAAGGATGGGTCATCTCGCGGAGGAGGTAGTCGAGCGTCTCCTCGCAGACGCGTCGGTACTCGGCGTCGCCTGTCGCGAGCCAGGCGCGCAGGTAGAGCGAGGCGAGCTGGCCGTTGTCGTAGAGCATCTTCTCGAAATGCGGCACCAGCCACTGTCCATCCACGGAGTAGCGGTGGAAGCCCCCGCCGATCTGGTCGTACATGCCGCCGCGCGCCATCTTGGTCAGGGTGAGGCGCGCCATGTCGAGGGCGTGAGCGTTGCCGGTGCGCTTCCAGAAGCGCAGCAGGAAATCCCAGTTCATGGGCTGGGGAAACTTGGGGGCGCGGCCCATGCCGCCCTCGCGCGAGTCGAACTCCTGGGCAAAGGCCTGGTAGGCCCCGACCAGGATCTCGTCGGTGAGCAAGGTCGCCGAGCTTCGTAGCCGCTCGCCCTGGCGCATCTGCTCGAGGAGCTGGCGCCCCGCCTCGACGATCTCGCCGCGCCGCGAGCGGTAGGCCTCGGCCACGGACTGGATGAGCCGGGGAAAGCCCGGCATGCCCTGCCGATCCACGGGCGGGTAGTAGGTGCCGCCGTAGAAGGGCACGCCCTCCGGCGTGAGGAACACCGTCATGGGCCAGCCACCGTGCCCCGTCATCGCCTGGACCGCCTGCATGTAGATCTGATCGACGTCGGGGCGCTCCTCGCGATCCACCTTGATGCTCACGAAGAGCTGGTTCATCAGCCCGGCGATCTCATCGCTCTCGAACGACTCGCGCTCCATCACGTGGCACCAGTGGCAGGCGGAGT
>WNGJ01000791.1_pt1 | contig 34639 bp, 30 predicted proteins | sample 5400611 | NCBI WGS metagenome assembly WNGJ01 (sample SAMN13153375, study PRJNA577476) | soil metagenome | isolation source: 40 cm soil or saprolite under Garry oak tree replicate 1 | place: USA:California | collected 2016-06-15
TCAATCCAGAGAGGTCCATAGTGAGCGACTCCCACTCCTGTATTGGGTAGGAGTGCGTGCAATACATCATGTGGGTAAGTTGCTGGACTGACTACAAATGGATTGGCATTGTACACCGTCACCATACGTCCATAGACGCCGTAGAGAAAAACATCCGGCGCTATTACACCAGGAGCAAAAACGAAGATGATACCGAAAATACTCGCAAGGGAGAATACGATCCAGAAAAGTAGATGCCCATCTTTGGGGGAGAGCCGCTCCCGCGCCACCTTACCACCTATGCGGGCGGCAACGAGAACCAGTACGAAAGCCAGGGCGAATAGCGCCAGCAGCAGGTTAGCATATCCATTCCCAACTGCAGTTGACGAATCTCCGCTGCTCAAATGAAACACCGGGATATGATTTAAACCCTGGACGAGGAAGGAAGCCCATGACGTCCAGAAGAAATGTGGCAACCAGGGAAACATTCCAAAGAAAGCCTGTTTAGCCGCCTCATTACCTGCAACAGCACCCGCCAGTAGGGGATATATCGCCAGGTAGAGCAGCGCGAGAAGAAACCCCAGACCAACCAGCTTTAGCGCCGCTCGCTTTGCATGTAGCGGTCGCTTCTTCATAATGGGGGGGCGTGGCAAAGCAGTATTACCCTGTGATTGCATAACAATGGGAGCTGTTGGGAGCGTCACTCCTGGAAGCGCCGGTTGAGTTCTGCGTCCGCGCATCGAACGCGATCCCTGGTCCCTGGGATGCTGTTGCATGTCTTCCCCGATCATCAAGAAAAGCCAGTTGCTGTACATAGTATGAGCTAGACATCAAACGCTGTGTCAATAAATTCGACGAAACAACACCATCCTCCGTTACAAATAACGTGCTGCAAGTTGATTTCCGCTTTTCCACTTTCCTACTGTATAAAAAGAATGTGCCGGTGAGACTCTCACTTTCCTCTATTGTCAGATGTAGGGAACAATGCTATAATAGCGAGGTGCTTCCACCCCCCAGGTATCTGACCTGGTTGCCGGGTGCAATATGCGCCTCCCGATAGGAGTGCAAGCATATGTAATACAAAGGGAACGCCGCAACTTAACGAAGAGCAGCTTGCGGCAATCATTTATGCATCGATACATCATCGGTGCTCCACCTGCTCTGGCAATCACTGGCTCTGTTTGCGCACGAGTGATCCGACCAGATGCATACCCAAAGGAAGGAGGTGGCTTCGTGAGGCGTGATTATGAACTCGGCTTCATTCTCAACCCCGAAGTCAGTGAAGAGCAGACAAGCGCTATCTTGGAGCGCATTGAGAAGATCGTCAAAAACTATGACGGTCAGGTCGTCAAAGTAAACCAGTGGGGGCGCCGCCGCCTGGCATACCCCATTCAGCATCATCGTGACGGCTATTACGTGTTTATTGATATGATCTTGACCCCTGAGACCGTGTTCGAACTGGATCGCACCCTCAAGGTTTCTGAGGAGGTAATGCGACACCTGGTCAAGAGGCGCGATCCTAAAGCGGTGCAGAAGGAACGCGAGGAGCGCGAGACTCGTGCCGCTGCCGCTGCAGCCTCAGCTCAAGCCCAGGCCCCTGCCACTCCAGAGCCAGAGCCAGAGGCGGAAGGAGAATTGCAAGCGCCTGTTGAGTCGGCCGTAGAACCAGAAGAGGGAATACTCGTCGTCAGTGGAGAAGAAGAGCCTGTTGTGCTCTCCCCCGAAGAGATCGAGTATGTCCCGCCCGCTATTGAAGAAGAAACCATTGAAACGTAGTGAGGATTTGTCCGGGTAGGTTCGTCACTCGGTCTCAATGGAGAAGTTGTCTAAGCGTAAATAACGCTGAAAGGATATTGACAGACCATGTTAAACAAAATCATGCTGATCGGGAACCTGGGAAGAGATCCCGAGTTACAAGTCACATCAGATGGCACCCCCTTTACCCGCTTCTCTCTTGCTGTAAGTAGAACCTATAAAACCAGTAGTGGAGAGAAAAGGGAAGAGACTGAGTGGTTTAATATCGTTGCCTGGCGCCAGCTCGCAGAGACCTGTGAGCGCTACCTGCACAAAGGCTCGAAAGTCTATATTGAAGGTCGCGTAACGCAACGCAAATTTACCGACAAAAACGGCTTAGAGCGCACATCGGTAGATGTCAATGCTAGCGATATGGAAATGCTCACGCCCAAGTCTGCATCCAGCGGCTCAGAGAGCTATTCAGCAGCAAGCGTAGGTGAAAACAACGATCCCTTTCTTCCCGACTACCCGGACGACATATCCTGAAGACCCGGAGGAAATTCCTTTCTAAAGGGATAAAGAGGAGAACAGTCCGTGCAAAGACGATCCGAAACAAGCCCGCGTCGCGAGCGACCAGGCGGGCGTGGCGAGCGTACTTCTCGCCGCAAAATATGCCAGTTTTGTCACGATCACGTGCGTGAAATTGATTATAAGGACGCCAGCCGTTTCATGAAACGTTACATTTCTGATCGCGGCAAAATCGAACCCCGCCGCAAGACGGGGACTTGTGCTAAACATCAGCGTCGTCTCAGTGTGGCTATCAAGCAGGCACGACTCATGGCGCTGCTGCCCTACACTGCAGAGCACATACGTGGCATGTAGAGCTAGACTCTGATATACTACACAGCGAAGATAATGTGACGCTTCTTCCTGAAAAGAAAGTAGCCCGCATTTGCCTTTGCTGTGTTTGCGCATTATGTGAACGTCAGCCATCGCCCTTGGGCAGGAGGGAAGAAATTATGAAAAGTCAGACTGAACGGCCTGCAAAACGGCCTGAAAACCAGCGCTCAACGCGATCAAATAAAACGAAGAGATATAATAAACAGACAGCACATGTCGAAGCCCGCCGTGATGGTAAACCTCTCGTTTTTGGATGGGGGAAGCATCTTTCGCATGCTGAAAAGACGAAGTTACAACGCCGCGCGACGTGGACTATTGCAGGTTTTTTTGGCTTGCTTGTCATTGGTACTATCGTTGGCTTCTGGATTACTATCAATATCATCATTCCAGGGCAGCCAATTACTAGCGTCAATGGGCACCAGATACCGCAGTCCCAGTACCGCAAAATGGTGGCATTAAAGACTCAACTTGAAAGCAATAAACTTAATGGCCCCCACGGACTTGTGGCCCAAAGCACTGACCTCACTAAGCAGGATGCTGTACAGCTCAAGACAATCAACGACCTCACTAAACAGATTGACACGCTAAACAAGCAGATCAAAGCATTGCCCTCTGGGCCGAGTCAGCAACGTACCGATCTCGAAAATCAGCTTAAAGCGACACAGAAGCAGTTATCTGACGCCCAGGCAAAGCACCAGAGCCTTACCCGGCAAATCAGCAATTTGAACCAGAACACGATACCGCTGGAAAAGCAATCCTTCACACAATCACAAGTTGCCAATGATAGCGCGACATGGCTGCAAGACGACGAACTGATCCGCGAATGGCTTGCCACACAGAGCGCTGCTATTCAAAATCAGGTCAACCCATCAGCCGCCGATGTCAACAAAGCCTTGAACGACCTGAAGGCAAACATCCCAAGGTCCAGTAGCTATAACAATTTCCTCAGTCAGATGAACATTTCTAATGACGATGTCATCAGTATGTTGACTGCAACGGTACGTCGTGATAAGATGCAAAACTACTTGGCAGCGCAGGTGGTTTCACCCGCGTACCAGGTGCTCTCACGTACTATAACCACTGATACCGGGGCTAATGCCAATAAGATACTCCAGCAACTCAAAAATGGGGGTGATTTTGGCAAGATTGCTAGCAAGCAATCGAAGGATTCAACGACTGCCAGCAGCGGCGGCAGCCAGGGTTGGTTAGCTCGTGGTCAGTATGCGCTAAACCAGAATGCAGCAGTTGTTGAGAACTGGCTCTTCGACCCTCATCGCTACATCTACGAGTTAAGCCCTGTGTTGAAGGAAAACGGGTCTTACCATATCGTGCAAGTCCTTGGAATTGACCCCTCGCGTTCCATAGACCCGTCCATGTTGCAAACGCTCAAGTTTAACGCATTATCAGACTGGCTCCTGCAGCAGAAGGCCCTGCCAACCACCGCCATTACACCGGTGGATCAAAACAAATTGCTCGATCCTATGAACCTGCCTCCAACATCAATACTTCCGGTTGGTGCGCCAGGTGGTGGTCAAGGTGTTCCGGGTGGTGGCGTTCCAGGTAGTGGTGTTCCAGCAACAGGACCCTAAAAAGCAGTCAGAAGGTAGAGGTACGATTTGCGGTACCCAATAGGCGTCAAGTTAAGGTCGATCAAGGCACCTCGTGTAGAGTAGGGGCATCCCCTTGCGGGTGCCCTCGGGGCTTGCGGGTGCCCTGGTCTCAATATCGCAGGATTTTGCATGGTTACTAGCGCACCTTACACCCATCAAATAAATACGTCTCCAATTCAAGAGCTTCTACAGACCGTCTCTCTCTACCTGCACATTCCTTTCTGTCATACTCGCTGTCATTATTGCGATTTCAACACCTATGCCGGCATTCTCCCTCTACGCGAACCCTATGTTCGCGCTCTGATCGCTGAGATAGAGTTAGCCGGGCGGCTTGCCCAATTTGCAGATGGCACACGACGCCGTTCACGTACCCTTTTTTTCGGAGGCGGCACACCTAGTCTGCTCACTGTAGAACAGATTACACGCCTGCTCACTGCATGCCGCGAAGCCTTTGCCGTTGACGAGCAAGCGGAAATCTCGCTGGAAGCCAATCCTGGTACGCTCAGCTTTGAACAACTCTCAGGTCTGCGTACTGCTGGTATCAATCGTCTCAGCATAGGCTCTCAAAGCTTCGATGCCGCATTACTCACGACGTTGGGCCGTATTCATACACCTCAAGAGATTGTTCAAGCCTTGTGCAATGCACGCGCCGCAGGTTTTACATCCATCAACCTCGATCTTATGTTCGGCTTGCCAGGACAAACGATGCGCCACTGGCAAACAACACTTGACCAGGCATTGACCCTACATCCTGAACATTTTTCACTCTACTCTTTGATTATTGAGGAAGGCACGCCTTTCCATACCTGGAGCAACGAAGGGCGCATCATCCCTGGGGACGAAGACCTTTGCGCTGATATGTACGAGTATGCAGACGAACGACTGCAAGCAGCGGGTTACGAGAACTACGAAATCTCGAATTGGGCACTGCCAGGATACCAGAGCCGTCATAACCTGACCTATTGGCAGAATCTCCCATATATTGGTATGGGAGCAGGAGCACACTCTCATTTTGGTAGTAGGCGTTTCTCCAATGTTCTCGACCCACAAGAGTACATTTACCTGCTTAAAAAGCAGCAGCGACCCGAGGCCGAGAGCGAAACAATTGATCGAGTACAAGCGATGTCCGAGACTGCTTTTCTGGCGCTTCGAACCGCGCAGGGCCTGCATTTACCAACATTTGAAGAACGCTTTGCCGAACCATTCACCAGATTCGCCGGTGAACGCCTGCGCATCGTGGAACAAGCCGGACTGCTAGAGCAAGAGCAGGGCTGGCTTCGTCTTAGCAAACGAGGCCGCCTGCTTGGTAACCAGGTTTTCTTACGACTATTACCCGACTAATAAGGAAAAACATGTGGACCTATCTCCTTCTCCATCTTGGGCCGTATACGACCCAATGACAAGAGCACAATATTCAACATACCAACAAGCGGGCATAACATATCTCCACGCCCAATTGCTCTACAACCGCGGCATCAAGACGCCCGAAGCCATGCACAAATTCCTGGACGCGCGCTACGACCAGCTACCCAACCCTCTCACATTGACCGGTATGGACCGCGCCCTTGAACGCATTCAACGCGCGCTGACCGCCCGCGAACATATCACCGTCTTCGGCGACTTTGACGCTGACGGTGTCACTTCCGCAGCCCTCATGACTCGCGTGCTACGTGCGCTCAAGCATTCAGATGCCCCGCTTGATTACTACATACCTCATCGTATTTATGACACGCGCGGGCTAAGTAAAGAAGCAATTGATAAGATCAAAGCCAGGGGTACCTCGCTGATTATCACCACTGACTGTGGCAGCTCCGACGTCGAAGAAGTAGCATACGCAAAAACGCTCGGCATCGACATCATCATTACTGACCATCATCAGCCACCGCAGCCACTTCCCCAGGCCTACGCCATGATTAATCCCTGGCGACCAGGCAGTACCTACAGCGAACGCTACCTCTGCGGTGTAGGTATCGCCTTTAAGCTTGCCCAGGCCCTCTTTCGTGCGCACAATCGCGAACAAGAAGCCCAGCAACTACTCGATCTCGTTGCAATTGGCACCATCGGCGACATAGCGCAACTTCTGGGGGAAAACCACACCCTTGTGCGCCTGGGCCTGCAACAATTGAACCACACACACAATCCTGGCTTGCGGGCGCTTATCCAGATCACCAATTTGCAACCTGGAAGGCTGCGCGAACGCGATGTTTCCTATGTTCTGGGTCCTCGCATCAACGCCGCTGGTCGCATGAAGCACGCCGGGATCGCTTTTCATCTCCTGACTACTGACGACGACGACGAAGCTCGCGTCTATGCCCAGGAACTGGAGGAGCTTAACCAGTCGCGCCAACAGCAGACGGAGGGGTTGATGCAACTGGTACGCGAGCAGGCGCAAAGCCTTTCCAACGACCAGGTGGTACTGGTCTATGGCGATAAAGATACCTGGCCCGAAGGTATCATCGGCCTGGTAGCCGGTAAGCTATCCGAAGAAATCAAACGCCCGGTTTTCGTACTGAGCCAGGATATAGACTCAAGCCGTGGTTCCGCGCGCAGCTATGGAGGATTTAATATCATCGAGGCGCTGCGTAACCGCGCCGATCTTTTCGAGCGCCACGGAGGTCATGCTCAGGCTGCCGGTTTCACCATCGCCAATGCCAACATCGAGGAACTGCGCAAGCACTTGCTGGCCTGGTACGAAAACATTCAAACATCTCTGGAAGCCGCAACGGACGACACGGAAACACCTGATCTCAACGGCATAATCGCAGAGCAAGAGACCGCAGTTTCTACGGACACACATAAAGTTGACATGTTCATCCAGAGACCTGAAGTGCTAACCTACGATGTCTACAACAACATAAACCTGCTCAGCCCTTTCGGAGCGGGCAATCCCGAACCTACCTTCAGAATGGACGGCCTGCGCCTCACCCGTCGCTGGACAAGCGGCCCCGAAGGACGTCACCTGCGAGTGCGCCTCAGAGCCAACAGCATGCAATTCAACGGCACCTATTTACGTGGTGGCGCACAGTTGGACGCTTTCAACGAAGGTTCACTCATAAACGTGATCTTCTCCCTTGAGTCCGCCTGGAACCCACCAGATGCAGAAAGCAGGCCAGATATCTGGCTCAAGGTGCTGCATATGGAAGTGGTGAGGTGAATTTTTCTACGGATAGACGCCCCGTATCTCAGTCGCCTCGGCCACACGCGCCACGGCCAGCAGGTACGCCCCCATGCGTAGATTCGTATCCTGCTCGTCAGCCTTCGCGCGCGACGCTCGATAGGCGCGGGTCATAATCGATTCGAGCCGGTCATTGATCTCGTGTTCAGCCCAGAAGAAGCGCTGCAAGTCTTGCACCCACTCAAAATAACTGACCGTCACGCCTCCCGCATTCGCCAGGATATCGGGCACAATCATAACGCCGCGATCATTGAGTATATGATCAGCCTCTGGCGTAGTGGGACCGTTCGCCGCCTCGATAATCAAGCGAGCCTTGATCCGCGAAGCATTCTTTGCGGTCAACTGATTCTCCAAAGCGGCAGGCACTAACACCTCGCATGGGAGTTCAAGTAGTTCGGCATTCGTGACAGCTTCGGTGTCCGGCAAACCTCGCAATGTACCATGTTCCTTGGAATGCCGCAGCGCACGGTGTATATCGATGCCTTGAGCATTATACACACCACCACTGATATCGCTCACGCCAACGACCTTGCAGCCTAGTTCATGAAGCAAGCGGCCCGAGATGCTGCCCACGTTACCAAATCCCTGGACTACCACAGAACAATCTTCTGGCCGCATCCCAAGGTCATGCAGCGCTTCGATTGTTACGAACTGCACTCCTCGTGCAGTCGCCTCCAATCGGCCTTCGCTACCACCAATGGCCAGGGGTTTGCCGGTAATCACGGCAGGGATAGAAAAGCCTTTGTGCATTGAAAATGTGTCCATCATCCAGGCCATGATCTGCGGATTAGTATTCATATCCGGGGCAGGGATATCGCTGTCGGGGCCAATCAAAATAGATATTTCCGTGGCATACCGCCGGGCCAGGCGCTCGAGTTCACTGCGTGACAGCTTGTGTGGATCGCAGATGACACCACCTTTTGCTCCACCAAATGGAATACTCACGACTGCGCACTTCCAGGTCATCCACATCGCCAGGGCACGCACTTCATCAAGCGAGACCTCCGGGCTAAATCGTATACCTCCTTTAGCGGGACCACGATTGATATTGTGCTGTACCCTGTATCCCGTAAACATCTCCACATCCCCATTATCCATACGCACCGGAAAATTGACAATCAGCTCGCGTTTGGGTTTGCGCAAAATAGCTCGCATTGCTTGCGAAAGCCCCAGGCGATCAGCCGCTTCATCAAACTGCGCGATCGCCATATCATACGGATTTACGATGTCGATAGCCATAGACAAAATACCTCCTGACTCCTGGCCTGGGGAACAGGCCATGAATGCTGCAACGCATAGTGAAGCATCATCGCCTCACTTGATACACGCCTACGTTCTACAAACGCTCTACAGTGATGCAACGTACAAAGGTCCAATAGCAGACGGTAGACATAGACGAAAGCCCGCCGGGGGAAGTCAGGCGGGCCTGCATTTGTTCTGTTAGCTTCAGTATAACACCTCACAAGGGAGGCTTTCAAGGTGAGCGTTAATGTTGCATCAGGTACACATCCGACCAATCGCCGAAGTACAACCCCGTATTATTCAGACTGACCCCATGTACCCATACCGGAACCACCGCTGACAGAGCCTGGTGATCGAGAGGTAACCAGCCTACATCTGTAATTACAATTTGCTCAGCCTGTTTATAGAGCTGAATACGAGCATCGCCCGTCGCTTGCTCGGCCTGCGTAACCGTCTGATCGAATTGTGGATTGGTCCACTCACCGCTATTATTAGGGGCTGTTGAGAGCAGATTCAAAGTCAGCCAGTCATATGGGTCGGGGAAGTCCGCGCTCCACTGCGTAAAACCAAATTGCACCTGGTGGTTGGCGGTCTCAGTATTAAAGGCATTCAGTTCTACCGGCAACAACTTCACCTGAAGACCTAACGCAGATTGCCACATCTGTTGCAAAGCAGAGGCCTCAGTCTGAGATACCTGTGAATTAGGGTAGGAGAATGTGATGGGTGGTACCTTGCTCACATCCGGATAGGCAGATTGCAGAGCAGCTAGCGCTTTACTCCTGTCATATGCCAACCCCTGGTAATTGGGTTGATAGCCTGGCATACCCGGTGGAATAATCGTCGGTGCAGGGACCGCTGAACCCTTAAAGACCGCATTCGCCAAAGTTACTTTGTCAGTTGCGTAGGCAAAGGCTTGACGTACCGCTGCGTTGTTAAAGGGCGCCATCGTATTGTTAAAGAAAAGCAGATCAGTTTGCAGCAATGATTCGCTAGTATAGCCGCTCATGCCTTTCGCAACAGACAGGTCCTGCGGCTCAATATTCCAAACAAAATTGTACTGTCCAGCCTGGTAGGCCTTAAATGCCGTCGAAAGATTATTGACGAAAAGCATATCCACTTGGGTCAACTTCGTCTTCCCGCCATACCAGTGCGGGTTGGGGACCAACACCATCTTTACGTTATGATCCCATTCCTTAACCATGAACGGACCGCTACCTATTCCATTGCCTGCCGCGTGATTCACCCAGTCTGTCTGCCCATACTGATGAATAATCGTTTGATTCAGTGGGAAAGAGATTGAGGTTGCTAGCACTTGCAAGAAATAAGCTGCAGGTTGCTTCAATGTGATCTGCAAGGTGGTATCATTGATAGCTTTTACCCCCGTCAACGTCTTGGTTTTACCATTGTTGACCGCATCTGAACCAGCTATGGGAATTAAGAAAGTAGTGGCTATTGGCGATTTCACCTCTGGAAGCAGCGCTCGAGTCAGGGTGTATACGTAGGCCTGCGCTGTAACAGGAGTTCCATCTGAGAATGTAATCCCCTGTTTCAGTGTAAAGGTGTACACCTTGTTGTCAGGAGAAATAGTCCATGTTGCCTGGTCAGGCACAACAGTTAGATGCTTGTCAAATTTCACCAGGCCAGTATATATCATACCCACTGCAATTAAAGAATTGGCATCTGGCCCCTGTGCCGGATCAAGAACACCAATATCCTGGGTACCGACATTGGGAAAGGTCAACACCTGGCTAGATGCTAGAGTAGGCGTTCCACTTGTTGTGGGAGTAGATATGCTTTCCCCGCCACACGCCGCCAGGATCATCAGCAATGTGCTCAAGAGCAATAAGGTAGCAGGAAAACGTTTCGAGTGTCTCGAGTCTATTTGATTACGCACGGATTGCCTCACTTTCTGAAGAAAGCAACTCAGAGGTAAACTGCGAGAAAGGTATAGTTTACGGCTATTGTAGTATACCCAATACAACACTTCAAGCAGAAAATGTACTTCTGAGCTTAATTACGCTTGATAGCTTTATCTCGTCACAGTTGGATTGATCGTCATCGCAGATTGACTCTCACAAAACATGGACAAATTGGCAGAAGAACGTCTATAATAATGTGAGAAAGCGTTCTGTTCAACGGCGAGCAGGAGGGAAAAATATGCATATTCGTGTGATTGGCGTCCCAATGGATTTAGGCGCGGATCGGCGAGGCGTCGATATAGGAGCCAGCGCAATTCGCTATGCAGGTCTAAATGACCAACTACGTCGCCTCGATTACGAGGTTCATGATATAGGAAATATCGTTGTACCCCAACCCGAAAGTCAACCCATTGGCAACCCTCGCTTAAAATACCTCGAACCAATCGTCAAGGTGGCCGAAGAGTTAGCTGATACTGTTACCGCGGCACTCAGAGCAAACGAGTTTCCCCTCATTCTTGGAGGCGACCACAGTATTGGGCTTGGGTCTATCACAGGCGTTACCCGCGTCCATAAAGATATAGGCGTACTATGGATCGATGCCCATGCCGATTGCAATACTGAGGAGACAACTCCTTCAGGGAATATCCACGGTATGATTCTAGCAGCGCTTGCTGGCCTGGGCAACAGTCGTCTCACAGACACTGATGGATGGGCGCCTAAGCTCAATACACAAAGGATTGTCATCGTTGGCGCACGTGATCTTGACCTCGGTGAGCGCGAACTTTTACGCACACATCATATTCACGTCTTTACTATGTCTGATATCGATCGACGTGGCATCTTCGATGTTATGCAGCAGGCACTCGCAATTGCAGGGCAGGCTAGTGATGGCATTCACTTAAGCCTCGATATGGATGCGCTCGACCCAGTACACGCACCAGGCGTAGGTACTCCAGTACGAGGCGGCTTGACGTATCGAGAAGCCCACCTGGCGATGGAACTCATCGCCGATTCCGGTCGCCTGATCGCGATGGATGTAGTTGAGGTGAACCCCATACTCGATCGAGAAAATGCGACTGCGCTGCTTGCGGTTGAACTGGTGATGTCTGCTCTTGGGAAAAAAATCATCTAAAGGAGGGAGAGTAAGTAGCTCAGAGGCTACTTGCTGAACATAAAATGAACGCAAAAGAAATCTTCATGAACGGCAAATTCATACCCGCCGAGCAAGGCGCAATTTCTGTACGCACACATGGTTTCTCTTACGGAACCGGATGCTTTGAGGGTATTCGCGGCTATTGGAATGAAGAAGATCAACAAGTCTACCTGTTCCGCATTCGAGAACACTACGAAAGATTCCTTCGCTCCTGCAAGATACTACAAATTTCACTCCCCTATACAGTAAATCAACTTGTTGATATCAGCATTGAATTGATTAAGCGCAATGGTCAGCGGCAAGATGTCTACCTGCGGCCAGTGGCCTATAAAGCCGATCAGATCGTTGGTGTGCGCCTGCATAACCTCGAAGATCATCTCGTCATCACAGCAGAACCCTTTGGCAACTACATTGATATTACAGGGCTACATTGTTGCGTTTCCTCGTGGCGCCGCGTCGATGACAATGCGATTCCTGCACGAGCAAAGATCACCGGAGCCTATGTCAACTCGGCTTTCGCTAAAAGTGAAGCTATGCAGAATGGCTTCGACGAAGCTATCATGCTCACACACGATGGTCATGTTTCCGAAGGCACCGCTGAAAACATCTTCCTACTGATGAACGGCGAATTTGTCACACCTGCGCCAACCGAGGACATTCTCCTCGGCATTACCCGTGACACTCTCATAGAACTGGCCCGGCGCGAGTTCGGACGGATCACCCGCGAACGACAAGTCGACCGAACCGAACTTTACGTTGCTGACGAAATATTGCTTTGTGGCACAGGCGCACAGATCGCTCCAGTTATCAAAGTCGATCATCGCACCATCGGCGATGGCACTATTGGCCCCATCAGCAAAGCCTTGCAACAACTCTACTTCGATGTAGTTCGTGGCCGTATCCCTGAGTACCGGGCGCAGTGGTGTACGCCTGTCTACGCGGCAGTGTCTCAAGAAGCTCAACCCACAGGTACAGGTTTGGAGGTTTTAGATTAGGAACTTAATCCTATCCTGGCTCGTTGCTTACACCTGTGCTATACTGGGGCCATGGAGAATTTATGGGCGCCGTGGCGTATGGCTTTAATCGCGCCGAAAACACCACAACCACATGAATGCATTTTTTGCACCAAACCTGCCGCTCATCATGATGTAGAGAATCATATCCTGTATCGCGGTACTCTCTGCTTCATGATGTTGAACCTCTATCCTTACAATAACGGGCATCTGATGATCGCTCCCTATCAACATGTTGCAAACATTGAGGAACTGGATGCTGCGACGCTTGCCGAATTGATGGCGCAGGTGCAATTAGCCTTGCGAGCTTTGCGCCTGACTCTGAAACCTGATGGCTTTAACATGGGGATCAACGAAGGGAAGGTGGCTGGAGCTGGTTTCGCCGATCACGTGCATTTCCATATCGTCCCACGCTGGTACGGTGATACGAACTTCATGCCGGTCATTGCGGATATTAAGGTCATACCCGAACACCTGGATAGGTTGTACCAGCAACTCAAAGAGGCATTGGAATCATTGCAAGATGGGCAAATAACAGGCGAGCAATAAGAGATGCGATCAAACAATGCGCTGGAAGCGATCTCCGCACACGTTGTTGAGTGTATTCCCTGGATGAGGCTTCTTCTCGGCTGACCTGTTATCCCCCGGAAAATATATTTTCATTAGTCTGGCCACGTTCTTTTGTATCCGGTTGCGGCTGCGTCATAATATTAGCGACTTCACTTGTACTGCCTTTCTCTTCGTTTTTCTGTTCGTAGATCCAGGCGCGGTGGTACAGGTTTTGTGCCGCACGTACAGGATCGAAATCGACGCTGGGGTCGTTTGCAAGAGCCTCGAAACGCATGGCTATTTTACGAATCGTATTAGGATCTTTCAAATGCCCCATTCGTACCGCTTCATATGCCTCTTTTAGCACTTCGATGTCTGCCGCTGAAGCAGGTGCAGGAGGGGGTTGTATCGGCATTGCTCCTGGCTGGTTCTCTACAGGCTTGAACACAACCTGTGCTTGTTGTGGTTGGGCTGCTGCTGGATATCCACCTCGTGTCATGCCTGCATCTACTGGCCGTCCTGTCATGCTGGCAATCGGGCTGATACTTGGAGCCAGGTGTGGTATCAATGTTATATCCTGGATATGTACATAATTGACCTGTACTCCCCAACCCGCTACCTGGTCCTGGATGCGTCTTTTCAGCGTATCATTAATGCGGTCCCAACGGGTGATCGTTGCGGCATCTATCGAGTTGACATCTAATGATGTTCGCGCGTGTGTACCTTGCGGCCAGTTAATGAAATCTGCGGGTGTCAGTTCGTTGATTACACTCTGCGTGGTCGCCACGAAGAGTTTTTGCAAAGAAGCTTCCCAGTTGTCTACCTTCAAGGCCGCAATGTGGGCGTCTTCACGCAACAGTTGGTAGGCGATTGTCGCCACTAGTTTGACATCCTGGTCTCGAGAAATCTTTACTACCTGCTCCGGGCACGTCCAGCTTATCTCTTTCGTGCTCAGCCGGCTACTTACTTTTTCCCATGGCATCTTTAAGTTGAGGCCAGGATAAAGTGTACGCGCATACTTACCGTACATCAGCACAACGTCGACATATCCTTCTGGTACTTGACGAATCGAACGGCGAGCCAGGAAAGTACCTGCAATGAGTAGTATAATGAGCAAAATGAGGCTGGCGCCAAACCCAAAGATCGCCAGTGTCCCAACTACTAAGAAAAGGGAATAACCAATGATAACGAAGAGAGTCCAATAAGTATCACTAGTCCCTGCATAGTAGAGCATGGTTCCTTGCATCACCACCAGGGCAATTAACAGGACGGCAAGTGGCAAAAGAGGTAGAAACGACAGTCCTTTCAACGCGAAAGGTAAAGTAAATAAGAAGATCAGAATAGCAAACGGCAGAGGCACTAGTACAGGTGAGAACCGGCGTAAGAAAAGACCCAGCCTGCTCCTGCTAAGAGAGCGAGTGTTTTGCGATTCCTCCTCTGCATCGGCTTCGATCGGGGAAATTACAGGCTCCTGATTCTCAGGTGTTTCAGTCGTGGAAGATAGGTTGGGTTGCTGATCCTGTTTAATAACTTTGGGATCCTCCCATGTGGCATTAGAATCGCCCTGTTCAGATGTCATAGAGTCCTCCAATCGACAGACCCGTCTCCGTTCACGGAACGGGAGGAACAATTGCCCCGCCAGGGGTGCCGGTTTTGGTGGGAACGACTAAATCCACTCTATCCGCATTGCTGATGCGGATTCGATCATCAATCCTGGAGAGTTGTCGAATTTTGCGCCCTCTTTCGCCCGATACTGCAAGACCCGCACCCCCCACCGCCTTTGGAGCAGCCACCACCAGCAGCACTACCGCAACTACCACATCCCCCAGCGCCGCATCCCCCTTTACAACCTCCTTTAGCGCCGCACGATCCACATGTGCCGCCTGGCGCCTGCTGATTCACAGGAACCTGGATGATGACCCCACTTTCAAGCATCACCTCAACTGATTCTTTCGGAACGTTGATTGAGACAACTTTGCCCTGGCCGCTAGGGGTATCCAGGAGCGTGCCCACCTGTGGCATGTTTTGTTTTGCCTGAATATAGTTGTCGTTTTCATACGAGAGACAGCAGAGCAGGCGACCGCACACACCTGATATCTTTGAAGGATTGAGAGGTAAATCCTGCTCCTTCGCCATCTTAATCGATACAACACCAAAATCGGTAATCCACGAACTGCAGCACAATGTCTTGCCACACATTCCTACTCCACCTTGAAGCTTCGCCTGGTCTCGTGCTCCAATTTGGCGCAGTTCGATGCGTGTACGAAAAGTTGCTGCCAGGTCACGTACCAATACCCTGAAATCGACGCGCTCATCAGCAGTGAAATAAAAGGTTAAACGGCTCCCATCAAAGGTATACTCTGTCTCTACTAATTTCATGGGCAGATTGTGTTGTTGCACATGTTGGGCGCATTGTACCAGCGCCTCTTTCTCTTTGCTTTTGAAAGAGAGCATTATGCGCAGCTCGTCTTCATTCGCCAGGCGAAGTACAGGCTTTAAAGGATCGCTCAACTCTCTTTCGCTCAACTTCTTCGAGGCAATGACTACACGCCCTGCTTCTACTCCCCGAGCAGTTTCAACAATAACATACTGTCCCGTCGAGTATGATGCCCCTTGAGGGTCAAAATAATAAATACGTCCAGCGGGACGGAAACGAATGCCAACGATTGTAACAATTTTTTCTGGGGTCGTCGTTACAGACATTCCACTCAATCTCTAATTACATCTCATTTGCCAGCAGGATTGCTTCCGCTACTTCTCGCATGGATTTGCGATTGTTCATGCTTGCCTTTTGTATCTTACGGAAAGCCTCCTGCTCACTGAGACCTTGCTTTTCCATCAAAACGCCCTTGGCACGCTCAACTATCTTGCGTGTCTCTAATTGTTCCGTCAAGGTGCGAGTTTTTTCTTCAAGTGCACGAAACTCGTTGTAGCGAGCCAGGGCGACTTCAATTGCAGGCGCTACCTCACTTTCGCGCAGTGGCTTAACGATATAATTGACAACGCCTGCTTCTTTGGCACGCTCAACCAGTGGCTGATCCCCAAAAGCTGTTAGCAGCAAGACCGGAGCTATTTTTTCTTGGGTGAGCGTCTCCGCAGCAGCTATGCCGTCCATATCGGGCATACGAATATCCATAATCACCAGGTCCGGTCGTATCTCGCGCGCCAGGTTAACGGCGCTTACACCATCACCTGCCTCTCCTACGACCAGGTAGCCCTGTTTAGAGAGGATATCTTTCAGATCCATGCGCTGGATAGCTTCGTCGTCTGCGATAATAATACGTGTAGGCATAGCGCTCTCCGTTACATTCAAAACCCGGCCATGTGTCTACTCATGTCAGGGCAAACTGGCTTAAATAGCCAGGACAGGTATTCCCACAATACTGGTTACCGAAAGTATACCATAAGAATAGAGCATCAGCTATTTATTCTTTCGTTCGCGGCGCTGAAGATAGCGTTGTTGCTCTCGGTACTCCTGATAGAGATCATCATCGCTTCCCTTCACACCCTGTTTCATTGTTGGCGGTGGAGTCTTCGTATTCTCAGACCCTGAGGAGGATTGGCCTGGCTTGCCAGATCGAGTTGGTGGCTGACCACTCAACGCTCCAAGGCTGCGAGGAATAAGATCAAAGCGAGCGAGTATCACCAACAGGATAATCAATGTCAACAGGTAAAGAGCTGTCGATGTTGTGACCACTACAGGCCCTAGTTTGAACAGCGTCGTTTCCAGGTGGTAGGAAAGTAAGAGGCCCCTCTCAGACTGTCCAATTACCATTGCAACAAGGATATATATAACTATACCCAACATATAGCGCGGCTTAAAACCGCCTTGCTGTCGAGTGGCCGTTGCAGGAGCGGCTTTTGGCGCTGCCTTATTTGTGCTTACCTTGTTTGTGCTTGACTTGGATTCCGATGGTTGACTATCTTTGGCTGCACGGCTGCTTGCAGAAGATCCCCCTGAACTGCGTGTTGCCCGCGCAATACGGGCTGCTGCAGGGTCGGCATCTTCAGCACTATCATTTTCGTTCTTGCCAACTCTTGAAAAGAATTTCGGCAATCGTCGAGGGCGTGTATCCTCAACCGTTATAGTTGAAGTAATTTCTTCAACTGGTTGTGTTGCCTCGCTCGTCTCCTCGACTGGTTGATCCTTCGTCGCCTGGTCGTTTGAGGAAGAACTAACCAGTACAGGACGGTTCCTACCTGCGCTCCTGCTGCGTTTATTTTGCACGGCTTGCTCTTGCTGAGTGCCTTGTGTGCCAGAGTTTGTTTCCTGGTTCATAATTGATCTCCATGTGCTTCATTGAATTGGTCAAAAGACAGCTGCTCATCACTGTAAGGGTTATCTTGATCAGAGCGAAGAGGATGGGTGTTCGCCGGAGTTTTTTCCGGTATTGGTGAGTTAGTTGAGCTAGCGATCTCCGGCCGCGAGTACGGCATCGAGGGGTAAGCAGGTGTTGGCTGTATCGAGGATGGCCGTTGTAATGGTTGTGACATAGCGTTTGAAGGAAAAGCTGGACTCATTGCCTCCGCTGCCGCCAGACCTGCGCGTGCGATTTCGTCATCTCGACCGGGGGCATTGCCACCGCTTACCCCAATACCACCAACGGTAGCGCCGCCCACGCGAATTGGCCATCCACCAGCAGCCATGATAAATTTCCCGTGTGACATTGCTGCCATGCTCGAGGCGAAACCCGGAATACCCTGACCCCATTGGGCTACAGCATCGGTTGATTGATTGAACATCACTGCTGTACTGGCTTTGGCAAGACTAATGTTGCCCGTAGCCCAACCATAGGGAGCCATCATCCGCTCAAAAAGAACGAGGTGACCCCCTGCATCTACAATTGCGATGCTAACAGGGCTTCGTAACTCCAGAGCGCGTTGTTTACTAGCTTCCAGGATTCTACGTGCAACTTCTATCGATAAACTCACGGATTGCTCCTTTTTGGCGGTGCATGAACAACATGTCGCCCAATATTCCACACATGCTCTTGCTGCCAGTATATCGTATTGGTGAGATACTCACAAGGGGTATTCTAAAGATCCAATCAAACTGATGCGCTTCTTCTGCCACTCTAGTTTGCTGTACTTTTCCTCGACTAGCCGCTGCGCCAGTTCCCATTCCGACGGACTTAGCGTATCGTATAGAATCTCCTCCTGTAAAGCCGTACTAAATCCGTAGTGGAATGCATTTGCCACATCATCCCATGCTGCACCAGGAACAAGCGTATGAAGTGGAGTCGTTTTTTCACGATACAAGGCCAGAGCTTCCTCCCTTACAGTCTCATTGGGAAAGCGCAGCATGCTGAAGAATTCAGCAGAGCGATCGTCGAGTGGTAATGATCCTTGTTGCAGCAGCGCATCATCTTTCCATAACTGAGCGCTGCCAATCAGCTTGAAGCCACCACTCGTCAGGTCTGCCTGTGTCGACGAAGCGAAGCAAGCTGCGGAGGGATGTTTGCTAACACGCTCATCACTAAGCTCAGCTTGCACACCGAGGCGCGCGAGCGCGGCAAGCAATCCCTGGGCAAGGAAAGCATAGGCGGCGACAACACCCGGTGGAACGCCATAGCGCTTGCCGGTGACAATACTGTAGGTGAATTCGTCACGGTGATAGACAGCCCGCCCGCCCGTTGGGCGGCGAACCAGGGCAACTCCACGTTCTTGACACATCTCGCTTACTATTTCTCGTTCGATGCTCTGAAAACGTCCCAGGGAAATCGATGGTTGAGACCAGCGGAATACACGCAGTGTGGGAGGCGCTTCGCCTTTCAGATGATGTGCTAGCACAGATTCATCGATAGCCATATTCATGGCTGCATCCTGTACGTGGGTGTTGAGGAAACGATATGGTTCGGGCATCAATGGTTCCTTCTCCTTACGTCTCGCCTGACCGCGAAGCGGTAGGTGCGGAGCACCGTTGGCGAGACGGATAGGTGCCGACTCCTTACGTCTCGCCTGACCGCGAAGCGGTAGGTGCGAAGCACCGTTGGCGAGACGGATAGGTGCCGATAGCTATCGCGAATGTGCCGCTTTCCATTTTTCACGCTGATTTTCGCGCACCTGTTCCGAAGTCGGTATATACTGCGCTAAAAAGTTGTCACGGAAAGCTGGATAAGTTCCGCCGGTGATTGCTTCTCGCAATTGACTGGCGAGTCCTAACATGAAGTATAGATTGTGAATAGTCCCCAACCGGAAGTAGAGTTGCTCGCCAGTACGAGCCAGGTGATGTACATAAGCAGCGCTATAATTTCGACACGTGTAGCAATCGCAACCTTCTTCTATAGCAGCATGTTCTGCGCGATAGCGAGCAGATTTGATGTTTATGCGCCCGTACCTGGTAAACAACCCCCCGTGGCGGGCTACTCGCGTGGGTAGGACGCAATCGAACATATCCATACCAAGACCTACCCCCATCACAAGATCTTCGGGCGAACCCACTCCTAAAAGGTGGTGTGGCTTTTCTTTTGGCAATTCAGATGCAATATACCGCAAGAGGTCCCACATCTCAGCCTTTGGTTCACCGACCGAAAGTCCTCCAATCGACAGACCTGGAAAAGGTAAATTGCCAATGAAACGTGCGCTTTGCTGGCGTAGCTCTGGCTCAAATGCGCCCTGCACAATGCCAAAGAGCGCTTGTTTCGACTGGTAACGTTCCCTGGCGATGAGCGCTCGTTCCGCCCAACGGTGAGTGCGCTCCATAGCTTCCTTCGCTGCATCACGGGTACATGGATAAGCGACGCAAATGTCGAGCGGCAAGATGATATCGGCGCCAAGTTCAAATTCGATCTGCATCACCTTCTCGGGTGTAAGCAGCTGGGGGGAACCATCGAGATGTGATTTGAAAGCGACTCCCTCTTCGCTCAATTTGCGCAAGTGCCCCATGCTGAAGACCTGGAAGCCGCCGCTGTCGGTGAGGATTGGACCACCCCAATGCATGAAATGATGCAGTCCGCCAAAATCTGCAATGAGTGGGGATCCGGGTCGTAGCATCAGATGGTACGTGTTGGCGAGAATGACGGTTGTGCCTGCCTCCCGTAACTCTTCAGGCGTAACACTTTTAACAGTTGCCTGCGTACCAACAGGCATAAAGATGGGTGTTTGAATGCTGCCATGCGCTGTTTGAATCGTTCCTGCCCGCGCCCAGGTCTCAGGACATTCAGCATCTATTGTGAATGAAAATGATGGCATGTGTTCTTTATCAGTGCATGACAGTTAACAATCTGTGATGCCAGCGGCTCTGTTCAACATCGTGCGGCGTGGAGTCCCCTGTACTCATACACGGGGAGGAAACGCCGCCCTCCTTGCTTTTTGGCGCAGCTTGTTGCGTTTTGCGAACAAGTGTGCTATCCTGCGCATGTAGGCTTAGGCACTCTGGTTTGCCAGAGAGAGACAGTTCGCCTACACGGTACCTTTCCAACTGAACGTATGGCGTTCTGAGCGAGAATCCACGCTCAGGTAAAACGTTCTTGGTAGCATGCTCCTGGTTCGGAAGTGGTTCGGCCACGCTGAACCTGGACGGGTAGCTTGTCAGAGTGCCCTGATGTGTCGTGCGGTGAAGCCAAAGCGGTTCCCAGCAATGGGTTCCGAATTGCGGTGGAGCACAGGCACAAGCCCCTAGCTTCGAGCTACGGGGTTTCTGACTCCTGTTCCTAAATGCTTATTTACTTCGCTTTACAACTTATATTGTCTCACACTCGTCAAGGAGCCCGTGAAATTTACAGCACCTTAGATCTTTGGCAGTCTGAAATCTGTTCAGTAAGTAACCTTCAGCCTCCGTCATCTCATCGCAGGAACATCTCTACCTTGCCGTCAACCTGGGGGGTAACATACTATCTACCTACATTAAATGACTACCTTGTGTGAACAACACACATAAGAAACGCATAAAAATCGCACAAATCAACGCACAACTCAATAACTTGGCGAAAAAACTATTGCAAATCATCACGAGTTGGTGTATGCTTCCATGCGGTATCCGATCTTGGTCTGGCATACAGTGCTCGTCCAGAACATTTAGTCCCGCGCTGCTAGGGGAGACAGACAAACTGGTGACATCTGCTAAGATATGGACCCGGAGGAGTACCAACATATCACAAGGAGGTCCCTAGTTGAGTTACGTCGACAAAACCCTTAGGTGTCGCGAATGTGGAAATGACTTCACATTTACTGCCGGTGAACAAGAGTTTTACCAGCAAAAAGGCTTGATGAACCAGCCCGGGCGCTGTCCCGCTTGCCGGGCTGCGCGCAGGTCTAGTTCGAATAGTCGTTCCGAACGTGGCCCTCGCGAAATGCACACGGTTATTTGCGCCGAGTGTGGAACCGAGACCCAGGTACCATTCTTACCCAAGAATGATCGTCCTGTCTATTGCAGCTCGTGCTACGATAAGGTTCGAGTAGCACGCGACTGAGAGTTTCTATCGTTGTTTGTGTCATCTCTGTCTTAAACAGAGATGAGATTGTTGACTTACATCGCATCCAGCTGTTTATTGGATGAGGATGGAATGATCAGAACAAAGAGACAAGGCCAGGGTAGATTCAAGGCCTTGCTTCTTTTTTTATTCTGTTCGCATTTGGGCGTCTTAATATCAGGGGTTTCATTGTATAACCAAAATCGGTTCCTCTTTACGGCGTTGTCACACATTGATTCCTACAAATGCAGCCATCCAGTTACATTGTTTACCTGTCATCCGTAACTAACAATACAAATCATACTTTACATTTTTATTGCATTGTAAGCGTTTGTGTTCTAGACTATCATTAGATGGGTATTGTACATAGCTTCAGAGGTATTCCAATGATGGCCGTTAATCCAGGTGAAGAAGAGTCCGTTGCCTTTTCACAGGTGACTCTTGAAGACCTGCTGGCGGAGGTTCGCCAGTACTTGACTCCACATGATATGGAGACGATTCAACGTGCCTACAATGTCGCGAATCAAGCTCATATGGGGACAATACGTCGTTCTGGAGAGCCTTATATTCAACATCCATTGGAGGTTGCTCTCCTACTGGCTGATATGCGCATCGATGCTGACAGTATCGTCGCAGCCTTACTACACGACGTTGTTGAAGATACTGATTTTACCTTAAACGAGTTGCGCCAGCAATTTGGGGATGCCGTGGCAAATATTGTAGACGGCGTCACCAAATTTGATACCCTGGCAGGCAATCCCATTGTGCCTCCTGATGAAATCGGCACAAAAGAACGGGCGCGCTCACAGGCTTATTCCCTGTCTCAATCCCTGAATCCTTCTGTACTCGATACGCCTGAACAGTTTGAACAAAAGCAACGCTCCGCCCGTGATCTGAAACGCCGCCAACGTTCAGAGACCGTACGGAAGATGCTGCTGGCTATGGCGGAAGACCCACGCGTGGTGGTGCTCAAATTAGCGGACCGTTTACACAATATGCGAACCCTCAGTGTCATGGATCAGGCACAGCAACAGAACAAAGCCCGCGAGACACGAGAGATTTATGCTCCACTTGCCAGGCGCCTTGGCATGGCTTTAGTGCAGGCAGAATTAGAAGACCTGGCTTTCAGTTACCTGGAACCAGAAAATTATACCAGGCTTGCGCATGAAGTGGCCGGAGAGATTCGCAAGCGTCAATCCACCATCGATCAAACTTGTCAGGCCCTGCGAGAAGAGATGAACAAGGCAGATATTCATGCGGAAGTCCATACCTGGCAGAAACACCTGGCCAGTATCAATCGCAAATTAGAGCAGAGCGGAGATGAACTCAGTCAGATTCATGATCTCGTCTCCTACCGTATCCTGGTAGACTCTGTTCAGGATTGTTACCTGGCTTTAGGACATATTCATGCATTATGGCGTCCCAAAGATGGACGGATAAAAGACTTTATCGCGACGCCCAAGTTAAATGGGTACCAGTCGCTGCATACGACCGTGTTTTGCCTGGATAATCAGCTCGCAGAAATACAGATTCGCACCCATGAAATGCAGCGTATTGCCGATTATGGTATCGCCAGCTATTGGTATCTGAAAGAACGTGGAGCAGCGCGTCTTTCAACCCGTGAGATGGTTGCCTGGATAGAACAATTGCGTGAATGGCAACGTGAATTACCACAAAATGCGGATGAGTTTGTTGAAGCTGTCAAAGGTGATATCTTTCAGGAGCAGATTTTTGTGTTTACGCCCAAAGGTGAAGTGAAAGATCTGCCACGAGGTTCAACGCCACTGGATATGGCGTATCGTATTCATACCGATATTGGCGATCACTGCGTAGGCGCGCGTATCATCACCAATTTGGATGACGGCGGACGCCTGGTAACACGTATCGTCCCCCTCGACTATGAACTGAAAGGTGGCGAAATTGTCGATATTTTGGTGAGTGACGAGGCACATCCCACCCGCGATTGGCTCTCATTCGCTCGGACTACAACGGCTCGCACAAAGATACGCCGCTACTTAAAGACATATGAGCGAGAGGTAAACCTGCAACTGGGCCGTGAACGGTTGGACCTTGCGTTAAAGGCTGCCGGAGCACCGGGGTTACGAGTGGTGCATGACGAGGATCTTTTGCGGCTTAACACCACCAAAAAATATAACTCGCCAGATGATCTTTACGTGGCATTGGGTCGTGAGGACGTACCGGTAGGAGAAGTGCTTGAGTATCTCACACCCCTTATGCAGATACGTGGTGAGATTAAGCCAGAGACAGAATCTGTAATAAAAAATGGGCATCACCATACTAGCATTGGCGAACATGAGACATCACACGCATTTGTCAAATTGGCAAATTGCTGTTGTCCTCTTCCTGGTGATTCAATCGTGGGTTTTCTGAACCCCAATAAAGGTATTATGGTGCATCGCAGTGATTGTCGAACTTTACGCCGTTATCGGGGGCATGAGGCGGAACGGTTGGTTGAGGTCAATTGGTTGCAAATAGAGCCCCAGCATTACCTGGCGCCAATCATCATTATCGCCCATGATCGTGCAGGGCTTTTACGTGATGTGGCCGCAGTAGTTTCTGATGCTGGCATCAATATGACTGCTGTGGCCTCGACTACAAATGCTTCATTACAAAAGGCTGTGATTACCGCTACGTTGGAGATTACTTCCATGGATCAGATCGAGCCGATTTTTGAACGACTGCAACAGGTTAAGAATGTAGTAAGTATCAGTCGCGATCTTGGTCGACGTGCGGGATAGGCTATCAATTGCCTACAAATGATACATTGGAAACTTTTATGATAGATATGTATGTAGATGGACAATTACCATCAAATGAGCACACGAATAAGCAGGCCCAACAGTTACTCGACATTGTACAGTATATGCCCCCTGCTGAAGTTGAACAGGTTTCGCGAGCGCTTCAGCTTGCACGAGAAACCTGTGAGGGTGTAAAGGGTGAGCGCCCTATCCCCCCGTTAGAGCACGCCCTGGCTGTAGCAACCATTTTAGCGCAAATTATGCATATTGACGCTGTCGGTGTAGCATCTGGGCTAGTTTTTGAAGCTGTTGATTCCGATCTTCTTTCGCTCGAACGTGTCGAAACTACCCTGGGAACTCCTGTAGCACGTGTTGTGGGCAGTATGTTGCGCATGAACATACTGGAGCGAAAAAAGCGTGTTGGGGCTCAATTGATTACTCCTGAGAAGGCAGGCGTGACAAATAATGGGACCTCAAGCGAGAGTGAAAGTAACCGCGAGCAGAAAAAGCAACGCATACGTGAAGCCTTGCGTCGTCAGCAAGCTGAGACTGTCAGGAAGATGTTTTTCGCCATGTCGGAAGATCCGCGTGTAGTGTTGCTCAAGCTGGCATACCGGCTTCACGCGATGCGTATGGTGTCTGCGCATACGTCTTCCGTGAGTCAACAGGAGATGTTGACGATGGCGCAGGAGTCCCGCGAGATCTACGCACCCCTGGCTGGACGGCTAGGCATGTCGCTTGTGGAGAGCGAGTTGGAGGACCTGGCGTTTGAAATCCTTGAGCCGGATAAGTATGAGTGGGTGCGCAACGAGGTGGAGGCGGAAAGCAAACAATGGCGTTCGTATGTAGACCGGGTCTGTACGGTCCTGGGTGAGGAAATACAGAAGCTCGGTTTGCATGCTGTGGTATCCGGGCGCGTTAAGCACCTGTATAGTTTCTATAAGAAGCTTCAGCACAATGCGGGAGATGTTGAACGGCTGGAAGATCTCAAAACTGCCGCCGATTTTAATCAGATCCATGACCTCGTCGCTTTCCGCATTCTGGTGGATTCGACATCTGATTGTTATGTCGCGCTGGGTCATGTGCATAGCCTGTGGAAACCAAAAGACGGACGTATTAAAGATTTTATTGCCAATCCCAAGCCCAACGGCTATCGAGCATTGCATACCACTGTTTTCTGCCTGGATGATCAACTTGTGGAAATTCAGATCCGTACTTTTGCTATGCATGAGATGGCAGAGTATGGCGTAGCGATGCACTGGCATTATAAGGATGTCGGTGACCATGCTAGCGCTTCGGCTAAAGAGTTGTTGTCCTGGTTGCGCCAGCTTGCGGACTGGCAGCGAGAGTTACGTTCTGCTACCGCTAATGATACCGAGTTTGTCGAGGCTGTCAGGGACGAAATTTTCCAGGAACAGATTTTTGTGTTTACGCCCAAAGGGGAGGTCAAGGATTTGCCCGTTGGCTCGACTCCGCTTGATTTTGCTTACCGCATTCACACGAAGGTCGGTGACAGGTGCGCGGGCGCTCGTGTTATCACCGAGAGCGGCAGTGGAGATAATGAGCGACTGGTGACGCGCATGGTCCCCCTGGACTACGAACTGAAAAGTGGCGAGATCGTAGATATTGTGACCAGCCGTTTGGCTCACCCAACTCGTGACTGGCTGAATTTTGCCCGTACTGCTGCGGCCCGGAGTAAGATTCGGCGTTACCTCAAAATTCATGAGCGCGATATTAATATCCAGATTGGACGAGAGCGGCTGGACCGCGAGCTGAAGGTGATGGGAGTTCGTGGTGTCGACATGCTTACTGAAGAAGCGCAAAACTGGTTGATTAATGAGTATCACAAAGAGTCGTTTGAAGATTTACTGGCAGCCATCGGCTGGGATGACATCCGGCAGCATGCCGTTGCCGTGAAACTTATCGATTTTTGGCAACAGCGTGAGCAACGGGATGGGAAGGAAGTAAAAGAGGATGATGAGCCACTTACCCTCCCTGGTATTACCAAACAAATGCCGGCGGCCCATCTGCAGGTGGCAGGTGTCAGTGGATTGTTAACCAGCCTGGCGAATTGCTGTTGCCCATTGCCTGGTGATGAAATTGTCGGCTTCATTAGCCGTGGTAAAGGTGCCATTATTCACCGAGCTGACTGCAAAAATATTGATCGTTATCGTGAACGTGATCGCGAGCGCCTGGTAAATGTGAGTTGGACGACAATGGACTACCAGCATTACCTCGCTCCCGTGGTGATTACGGCCCGCGACCGTTCAGGGTTAATTCGCGATATTGCTACCGTGGTCTCCGAAATTGGGGTCAATATGGCTTCAGTAAGTTCAAATGTTAGTATCGGCAAAGAGATAGCGGTTATCAGCGCTACGCTAGAGATCGATGGTTTGGAACAGATGCAACGTGTGTTCACACGCCTTGAGAAGGTCAAAGGCGTGCTACACATCGAACGCGATTTAGGGAAGATTAAGAAGAAATAAAAGAACCAGGACAGAGGCGCAACCTACACCTCTGTCCTGGTTTTTATGTGTGTTACCCGCGTAATCGCTCTAAGACCGGTGGCTGGCGTAGTTTAGCCAGCGCTCCTGCCTCAATCTGGCGCACACGTTCACGTGTAATGCCAAGTTCACGTCCTACTTGTTCTAATGGATGTGCCTGGCTATTTCCGAGTCCAAAACGTAACTGTAAAACAAGCCGCTCACGAGGAGTCAATACAGATTCGAGTACGCGCTGCACTTCATCTTTTAGTGTCTGCGTCGTAGCTATATCCTCAGGTGTTGCGGACTCCGTATCGGCAAGCACATCCCCCAATTCTTGCTCCTCGTCCTCGCCAACAGGCAACTCTAAAGAGATGGGAGCGCCGGGAGCTGCTTGTAACTCAACCATGCGAATAGGATCTAAACCCGTCGCTTCTGCCAGTTCCTCTTCCGTAGGTTCGCGACCAAGCTCCTGTAGAAGGCGCTGGCGTTCCCTGCGGATGCGATTTAACGCGGTGTTGACATAGACAGGTAGACGAATAGTTCGACCTTTATCAGCAACGGCCCGGCTGATCGCCTGGCGAATCCACCAGGTTGCGTGCGTGGAGAAACGATGCCCGCGCCGCCAATCATAGCGCTGTACGGCACGAATCAAGCCGATGTTACCCTCTTGAATCAGGTCGAGCAGCGTAAGCCCACGTCCAACGTAGCGCTTAGCAATACTCACTACCAGTCGCAAGTTCGCCAGAATGAACTGTTTCATGGCCTCGCGGTCACCCATTTCGCTGCGTTGAGCCAGTTCGATTTCGCGTTCGTGCGTAATCATTGGCACACGTCCAATTTCGCGAAGGTACGTCATCACCGCATCTGATTCACCTGCATCGGTAGAATTGACCGTATTCTCATCTTGATCTTCGGAACGGCGACGACGCATAGGAACACGCCTGGTAGGTGCCATATCCTCTGCTACTATTCTTGGTAAAGCCAGAATTGATGGATTCTCAGGGTCTGGTGAGGCTGGCAATTGAGTTAGCTCTTCATGCGCATCAGATAATTCTTCCAATTCAAGGGGGGTGGTATCCAAAGTCGAGATATCCTCTTCAAACTCCTGTTCTTCCTTCCCAGGGTTCTCTATGTCATCATCAGTATATTCAAGATCTTTTGTCAGCAAACGATCGACGATCTCGTCGCATTGCTTCGTTAGATCGGTATTTATTGTCTTTGCCTCCTCCAGGGCAAGAGTGGTCCCTGTCGTGGCATTGTCTAATTCAATCATTTTGCGCCCTCCATCAACAGTAGCATCTTAAGCAGCAAGATAGCAGTCTCTTCCGTCGGTTCGGTCCTGCACTCAGGGAAAGTACACCTTCGATTTGGACACTGTGTCCGAGTACCGAGTGGGAGGAAGTTATAGACGCACACAAATCTGTCTCTCTATCCTCTAGAGTAAACACAGAAAGAACAGAATATATTCCTTCGTTACTCTAATTATAACGCAAATACCTCCTTTCATCAACTGATAACGCCTTGAAGACGCTTCATTTCTGCTATGAGAGTAAGCATACCATACTTCTTGTCCCTGTTTCCTACACCAATACTTCTACTAGTTAATACGTTTCAGGGCTCTAAAAGTGGCAACTTGCCAGTTGATCCAGCAGAAGTCTCGGCTGCTGCAGTTGCGGATGCTCGTGCCGGGCTGCTCTGAACATCTACTGGCTGACTAACATTGGTTGCCTCCTCTCCTTTTAAGCTTTGCGCATTTCTTATGAGACGGATCACTAATAGAATGACTGCTAGCAGACTCAAAATTAAAAATGAGGAATATCCAAGCACATCTCCTACTGCTTCCCAGCTTGCTCCAAAGATATAACCAAGCAGTAATGGAATAATTGCGCCTAATGCCTCTCCAGAGGTATCAAAGAACAGAAAGTAACCATATGGATAGAACTCTGAACCCGAAAGCAAATTAATCACGCTGCCTAATGCCGAAAAGAGAAAACGGCTGAGGAAGATCGCCCACCCTCCACGATGTTGAAAATGGTAGCGAGATCGCACAATCGTTTTTGGTGGGATAAGGCGGCTCCACCTCTTTGAATGTTCAACCCGGTTCAGCACTTTACTGCCCCAAATTCGGCCAATCAGGTAGCCTGTGTTATCACCACAAACCAGGGCACTGAAGGCGATGATGAAAAGAAATGTAATATTGAAATCGCCAAGTGCGGCGAATGCACCTGTGGCAAGTAACAACAATGTGATAGGAATTGGTATACCTGCTGCTGCCACAAAAACTGTAAGCCAGAGCGCAGGATAACCGTAGTTCTGAAGCAGAGTGAGCAGAGGAGAGAGGAGATTGCTCATGTTTTCTTCCTCTCAAGTGCGAGCAACTCCCTGGCGCGCCGGCTTGTGAATGAATGGGGAGGAGGATGTTGTTTACGGTATATCTTGATTGCAGTTTGAATATCCCTAATGAGTCCATCGAGTGATCGATTGTAGCGAACTGCCAGGGAACGTAGGGAAACACGTTGTATCGACATGGAATTCGTGATGTTTAGCTGCTCGTACAGATAACTTTCGGGAACATGGTAGACATGGGAAATATAGTGGATGGTCATCCAGGGGCGGATGGTACTTACATCGCCTTCTATGGTAAGCGCCCGAGCTTGCTCAAAGCGCTGGATTGCCTGAACGGTCTGCACAGCACAGAATATTGTAGCGCCCAGTGCCAGGCATAAAAGCATGCCTGTTACGATGAGTCTTGTGCGTGTGCTCAACAACTAGCGATATTTCCTCCCTATGTCTAAAACAATGACTTTTACCTACATGAGGGCATCTCCTAACTTGGCGGAGTAGGATAAGCTGATTCAAAACCAGGTGAACACCCTCAATATAGCGTAAAGAGTGGTAAAGGCAACAATGCTGCAAGCGTTGTAGGTCAAAGTGTGAGGTATCATCGACTAGCTTCTGGGCGAGGGAGTTAGCCTCTTCTCGGAGTCAGCTTACCCGATACGTGTGAATTAGGAAATGCCCTCCCTGAGCATACGGTATATTGCCCATTCTTACCATCTCTGCTATACTTTGTGCTGGCAAAAGATTCCACGAACTACTTTCTGTTATAAATTTATAAAACCAGGGTAAGCCACTATGGAGCATAGTTCTTCGTCAGACCTTGTTGTTATAGGGCATATTTGAAACATCGGAGTATCCGCGCCGCAGATATTATGGATATACCCACCCAACTGTTGCAGGTCGCAATCAAACGCATAGACACCGATTTGCCGCTGCCCACCTATGCTACAGCAGGTTCAGTGGGCTTTGACCTGCTCTGCCGTGAAGAAACAGAGATCGCTCCTCGAACCGTAGAGCTTATTCCCAGCAATGTGATTGTACGTATACCTGCAGGCTACATGCTATTGTTGACATTGAGAAGCAGCACACCACTGCGCAAAGGGCTGCTCATTCCCAATGGCGTCGGCATCATCGATCAAGATTATTGCGGCGAGGGTGATGAACTGAAGGTGCAGGTCTTTAATTTCCGAGAGAAAGCGGTGACGATTAAGCGTGGAGAACGTATCGCCCAGGGTATCGTTATTCCTGTGATGCGTGTAAGTTGGGATGAGGTGGATGAAATGGGTCAGGACAGGGGCGGCTTCGGAAGTACAGGTGTCTAATGCTGGACTATTACACTATTCTCGAAGTCTCACCCAGCGCAACGTCTGTTGAAATCAAACGGTCATATCGTCGCCTGGCTCGCTTACATCATCCTGACCTCAATCAAGATGCCCTGGATACTCATATCAAACGCCTTAACGAAGCCTACGAAGTGTTGCGCGACCCGCTAAAGCGTACTGCATATGATGAGCAACGTGAGCAAGAGCAACGACGCACAACTGCCCAGGCGGCGTATCGACGTCGACAGGAGCAGGCCAAACGTGAGCCCGAAATGACTTGGGCTGAGGGTATCGTAGGATTTGTCAAGGAACTGAAAAAGGGGTTGAAAGACGAGTGATTTATAACGGCAGCCATACCTGCACAGTCTCATCACTTGCCGAGGCAACATACTTGCCATCAGGCGACCAGGCTACTGTTCGCACCCATTTGGTATGACCCTCAAAGATCGTATAAAGCTTGCCAGAAGTAGCTTCCCATATCTGCACTGTTGTATCATCTCCTCCGGAAGCAATATATTGGCTATCAGGTGACCAGGCTAACGACTTCACCGCGTTTCTATGACCTCTGTAAGTGTACACACTCTTCCCCCTGGCAGCTTCCCACACCTGTATCGACTTATCTTCTCCCCCAGAGGCGATAAATACACCACTGGGTGACCATGCCGTAGCGTAGATCGGGCTGGAATAATCCCCATAGCTAACAACGTTGCTTCCGGTGAAAGCATCCCAGGCTTGTACACTTCCATCAAAGCTGCCAGAGGCAATACGCTTGCCATCGGGCGACCATGCAACGCCAAAAATTCTATATTGCTGCTTGTGTGCATACACCCGGTTCCCACTAAATGCCCCCCATACTTGTACTGTGCTATCACCATAATCTCCACCAGATGCGATGTGTAGGCCATCAGGAGACCAGGCAATACTGCGCACAAAACGTGTGTGGCCATGATAGGTGACAAGACTTCTGCCTGTATTGGCCTCCCATACCTGTATAATGCCATCGGTATCGCCTGAGGCAATGTATTTGCCATCCGGTGACCAGGCTACGGAAAGCAAGCAAGAAGAATGACCCTGGTAAATGCAGTAATCCTCTCCTGTACTGGAGTTCCAGACATGTGCAGTCTTATCACGTGAGCCTGAAGCAATTGAGATACCATCGGGCGACCATGCCACTGCAAACACATTGTCACTATGACCATGGTAAGTGAAAATGGGGGTATCAATCAACATCGTTAGTGTTCTCGGGGTCCCTCAACGAGGAGATTGATAGCGTGCGGCAACACAGGCAGAATGCACTCCAGGCATTCTCTCACAGCTTTGGGACTGCCGGGAAGATTGATAATGAGAGTGTGGCCCCGTGTGCCTGCGACCCCCCTTGAGAGCATGCCGAACGGCGTATGATGCAAGCTGACGGCACGCATGGCTTCGGCAATTCCGGGGGCTTCGCGATCAATGACTGCCTTTGTTGCCTCTGGCGTGACATCACGTGGAGCCAGTCCCGTGCCGCCCGTGGTGAGAATAAGGTTAAGCTGTTTGTCATCACTCCATTCGCGTAGCGTTGCCTCGATCAGTTCGCGTTCGTCGGGGATAATTGCGCCGGCGCTGATGACAGCTTCCGGTAGCTCGGTGACCATTGCCCGGATGTTTTCGCCGCTAGTATCCTGTCGTACGCCCTTTGCGCCGCTGTCGCTGATGGTGAGAATCCCAATCGTAATCACCGTATCGTCCTCTCCTCCCTGACCGCACCTATCATCGCGCTGCCAATTCTCGCATAATGGCTCCAATCTGGCGGCGCGAGCCGAAAAGCCAGACGGTATATTCGTCGGACAGGTCTTCCACTTCGATCTGGCATTGCATCTCCTGAGCCAGCTTACGCGCAATATGCATCAGTTGTCCGCGTTCGGCGCTGTCACGGCTGTGTGTATTTAATGCAAGTCTGCCCAGGCGCTCTTCCTGGCTTAATACAGCATTGATCAGCTCATGTAGTTGATCGGTACCGAAGACAACTTGCAAGGGAGGTATCTCTTGCGCCTGGTTCGCCAGCGATATAGCCCCTTTCGTGCCATCCCTATCTCCGCCATTCTCCTGATCAGAGTGCTGTTCGGTATCACCAACAATAGTTGTATACACATTGCTTAATTTATCCAGGATCAATAGCCGTGCTTCTTCAGGCACATCGTTGCGCGGGTGAACGAAAGCGAGCAGATTATGCACAGGATCAGAGTAGATAAAAGGACGTGAAATGGCTGCACGTCGTCCGCATACTGGGCAGGATGAGACGTTCAGCAAGCCAGCCAGCACAGTGTATTGCAACTGTGGATCTGTGGCAACGTTGACATATTCGTAGATTTGACTGCTAAATACCTCACCACAAGGGCAGGTAAGCGTGCAATTCGTTGAACGAGACATACAATATTTTCTCTAGCGTGAACAATGATAAAGGAAAAGAGTCACTAAAAAAGTATATCATATCGGTGGAGGGAGATGACTGAATAAGTAAAGTAAATAGATAACTATATTTTAGTCCCGCACAAAACATGCTATACTCAGCAGGGAAATATTCATCAGCCTGGCAATGCGCGAGAAGTCATGTCAGCTTTGTATTGAAGAGTATTACTACAGGAGGAATTTCGATGGATCGCGATGCAAAAAACATGCCCTTTCCAAGACCTACATCCTATCAGAATAGCGACTCCACTGGACAAGATAACGGCTCCAATAATAAATTTGATGCACCACTCAGAATAGAGAATATGCTACTCGCGGAGTTTAACTACGCAAGTATCACCGCCTATCAGGCGATGGAGGATCGAGCGCGTATCTCTAGTTTCTACTACCTGCTGCTCGGCGTTCTGGCATCCGGGCTGGCAGCGATCTATCAATTGAGTGGAGGTACACACAACGTTCCACTTTTCTTAGTCGTTACTTTGCTGGTAATTGGCGCTCTTATCAGCATCTGCTTTTTTGTCACTCTCATTCGCTTGCGCCAAGCATATAAAGAGAGTCTCATTTCGATGAATGTGATTAAGGAGTTCTACATCGAGGAATTTAAGCAGCAGATACCTGCAATTGAGCATGCGTTCCGCTGGCGTCTTGAAACCATACCAAAGGGCGAACGTATTGGCAGTGTGACCTTCATGATCGCCTCCCTGAATGCTTTGATAGGCAGCCTTTGTCTGGCTGGGGCAGTATTCTTCGCCACCGAGCAACCTCTCTCTGGACTCGTTGCGTTCATCCTGGCAGCAATAGTCTTCGCCATCGCTTTACTACTGCACATCCTCTACTACCGCAGGGCGCTGAGCAAACAGAGCGAAGCAGAAGTCATCCGTAAGCAAGAGTTGGAGATAGAGGCTGCGCTGCCAGAGACTACTGAATAGCTTCAAGACACAATCGTTCAGCCTGACGAATCATGAGCAAAGCCATATCGTCTTTATCCTCGTGCTGCTTCTTCCACCTTTTCTTGGAAGCTCGTTCTGGTTCAATAAAGCGATCGTGTGCACTAACTGTGACATGCTCCACTAGGCGTCTTGTAACGCCTCAGTAATGGCTTGCTCCTGCGTCATCGCCTGCCCGGCCGCCCATCCAGCCTCGAATGTCGCTGCATCGAGATGCGCACGAGCCGCAGCGATGCGTTTGTTCACGTCCTCGCGGTACACGCTGTCGGATGGGAGCAAGCTAGCGGCGGCACCAAGCAGCCGCCCCGCTCGCTCTGCTTGCCCCTGGGCCGCTGCCACCTCGGCCAATCCAGCCAGCGCCTTGACGATGCCGATCCCTTGCTCCACCCGTTGCAGGTTCCGCCACAGACTCAGGCTCTCCCTGTAGAGCACCTTTGCCTGTTGCTTGTCTCCCCAACGATGGAGCCAGAGATCCCCGATGTTGATCAAGAACAGCACGAGCGCCCCCCGATTCCTGACCTGCTGCATGAGTGGCTGGAGCTGCTGATCCAGGAGGCGCGCCAGCTCCTGGTCGCCCTGGGTTGAGACCATGACCCGCAACGCACTCAACGCCAACGAAGCGTACCAAGAGCAATGCACGTTCCCTTGCTCT
>WNGJ01000591.1_pt1 | contig 34588 bp, 30 predicted proteins | sample 5400611 | NCBI WGS metagenome assembly WNGJ01 (sample SAMN13153375, study PRJNA577476) | soil metagenome | isolation source: 40 cm soil or saprolite under Garry oak tree replicate 1 | place: USA:California | collected 2016-06-15
ACGCGGTCCCTTTATATTCGCGTTGAAGTGTGCTGCGTGACGCGGCCTCACTGGAAGGGCTTCCGCCACATGCATGAAACTGCTGATGTGGTTGTTATTGGAGCGGGAGTTAATGGAGCAAGCCTTGCATACCACCTGGCAATGTTCGGGGTGCGCAAGGTGCTAGTGCTCGAAAAAAAGATGACTGCAAGTGGAGCCACGGGCCTCTCCAGTGGCTTAGTGCGTATGCATTACGTCAATGAAATTGAAGCGCGCCTGGCATTGAGCAGCTACAGGTATTTCCGCAATTGGGCCGATATGATCGGTGGTGAGTGTGGCTTCAGGGAGACCGGCTTCATTCGTACAGTCGCGCCCAAGAACACTGAGAAGCTGCGTGCCAATGTAGCTATGCTGCAGCGTATCGGCGTGGAGACCTACCTGATTACACCCGCTGAGCTGCATGAGCTTGCCCCGGATGTCTGGGCTGAAGATATGCTACTGGCCGCATATGAACCCCATTCCGGCTATGCCGATCCCACCGCAACCGCGCTATCGCTATTAGACGCTGCCCGGCGGCTTGGTGTGCAACTGCGCCAGCAGGCCGAAGTGTTGGAATTCGTGACACAGGGGGAACGTGTAGTGGGAGTGAAGACCTCTGTGGGGGAGATAGAGGCGGGAACGGTCGTCTGTGCCGCAGGCGGATGGACTATGGCATTGCTGGCAAAGCTGGGTTTGCAGTTCCCCGTGTGGAACGTGCGTCACCAGGTAGCCATTCTGCAACGACCAGGCGATGCTCAAGCCGATCATCTGACCTACATCGACGGCGTGCTCGATGTTTACTATCGCCCTGACAGCCCCGGTTTGACGCTGGTTGGCGGTGGAGCGATGGAGCCGGGCATTGACCCCGATCACTTTAACCAGAATGCCGATGACAGTTTTGTCGAGGAGATAGCGGAGAAGGTTTCGCGCCGCATGCCCGTCCTGGAGAACGCAACGTATGTACGGGGATGGTCAGGTGTGTTCGCCGTTAGTGCGGACCTACATGCTTTACTTGGCCCCGTGCCCGGTTATGAGAATCTCTACGCTCTCTTCGGTTGCAATGGCACGGGCTTTAAGACCGCCCCCGCGGTTGGTAAAGCGCTGGCGGAGCAGATCACAGGTGTAAGCGAACCAGAAATCCCGATTACAAGTCTGCGTCCAGCACGTTATTTTGAACAGGCAACTATACTCGATACTTATGGCTATTCGGACAGGCCACAGGAACACACGGAGCCGCCGCAGTAGGATTATGCCATCCTCTTGCTAAGCGGATAAGAGAAGTGAGGATATGTCCTATGCCCAAACGGTTTATGATTAATGTAGGAGGCACGCGGGCCATCGCAGAACTACTTGAGCGAGAAGCCCCGGTCCTCTCCACTTGCATCTGGGAGAATCTTCCCGTAGAGAGCTTTAGTGTACATGCCAAGTTTGCCGGACATGAAATGATCGTCATGGTCCCATTCTACGCGGAGGCGGAGAACGAGATACTAAACGTACAGCCAGGCGACATTGGCTACTACCCAGGCCGGCAAACGATCTGTATTTTCTATGGTGACACCCAGCCCTTTGGCTACGTCAGCGTCTTCGCTCGCATCGTCGAACGCCTGGATGATCTGCAAGCCACGGGTGATCGCTTGCTGCGTGCGGGTATCTTGCCTGCAAAATTGGAAAGGGTAAACTCATGACAGAAGCCGATATCCAAACAATTGTGCAAGAAGTCATGCGCCGCATGTTCGCCGAAAATGGCTCCGTTGCCGGCTCCAATGGCCAGGATACGGTGCGTACCGGCAAGCCAGAACAAGCAGATACAGTTACCGTTACTACCGTTGTAACACGCAATGATATTGTTAATTTTGCCGGGGCAGGTAAAAAACGCCTGGTTGTCCAACATGGTGGCCTGGTGACGCCACTTGCACGAGACCTGGCTGCGGAACACGGGATAGAGTTGGTGTGGGCCGCGGAGGCGAACGGAGCAAAGGGTCAGGTGAGTACTCACGCGGCTGAGCTGGTAACGACGCACACCGGGCAAGCCGGTCAAGGCGCGCTGGCCTGTTTGCGCTGTAGCTCCTGCCTGGAGCCGGCATTTTATGAACGCGCGCTCTCCGAAATGGAGCACACCACTGCGCGCGTACTGGGTGAACTGCGGGCGTTCATTGCACGCTGCTGGCTGCATGAACCCGCAGATATCGTACAGTTACGTATGGTCTCGCGTCCACCGATGGGCAACCTGCCCTGCTGCTTTTATGCCAACTTCAATCTGTTCTGGGCAGGAGAAAACTTGCAGGTGTGTCGCCAGTTGGTCAAAGAGGGCGTGCTGCCCGCACAAGCTGTAGGCCAAATTGCCGCCGGGTTATTGGAACGCCACGCCGCACGTTTAGAAAAATGGTCAATGACCGAGACGGTGGCGCTGGAGCGTACGCTTGCACAGTATTTCAAGGGAAAAGGCCCGGCCACTAATGAAGAGTTTCTAGCAGTGGTTGAACATGCTATGATAGCACTGGATCGCGTGCAGAGTTGGATCGATGGTCTACTTCCCTGGAGTGAACTCGATGCACGACTGGCGCTGCGTCGTCCTATTTCTGTAATTTGATGGAGGTTTTTTATCATGGCAACAACACAGGTGAACCAAACCGCATCGCTTGACGAACTGCTAGCAGATTGGGAAGAGAAAGGCATTCGCAATGTCCTTTTCGAACTACCCGATATGCACGGCGTAGCCCGCACGAAGCTCGTCCCTCTCAACAAAGTTCGAGGCTTTGCTGAGAAAGGCCTGAACATGTATGGCGGGACGGTCGCGCTCGATAGCCGCTCATTTGTTGTTTCCGGTACAAGGTACAACGAAGAGGTAAACTACGCCGACCAGGTGCTGATTCCAGACCTTTCGACCGCAGCCGTTGTGCCCTGGATGAACAAGACTGCCCGCCTGATCTGCGACACCTACTGGGCTGACAGAACGCCGCTCTACGCCGCGCCTCGTCATGTACTGCGCAGGGCCCTTGCTGAACTCGACAAGCTTGGCTATCAAGCGGCCGTTGGACTGGAATACGAATTTTATCTGCTCGACCCAACCACTATGCAGCCGATCTTCGACGGCCTGCACATCTTCAACACGATGCGCAATGTTGCTGCACCTGTTACCGAGCGTATTGTCGAACTCATGCCGGAGATCGGCATTGATATCATCACGGCCAACGCTGAATACGGCCCCGGTCAATTCGAGATCAATTATGGAGCGCACGAGGGGTTACGAGCTGGTGACCTGGGCTTCACGTTCAAAAACGGCGTAAAGTACATTGCTCATCAACTGGGCTACCACGCCACCTTCATGACTAAGCCGTTTTCTGATCAGTCCGCCTCTGGAGCGCACACGCACATTAGCCTGGTATCCAAGGAGAGTGGCGAGAATGCCATCCTGGATGCCAACGATCAGCATGGTTTGTCACAAGTTGCGTATCACTTCACAAATGGCATGCTGAAACACGCCAACGCAGCGATGGCGCTGATGGCTCCAACGCCTAACTGTTACCATCGCTTCGTGCCGCATCATTTCGCGCCATCGAACATTAGCTGGGGCCTGGAGGACCGCTCAGCCATGATTCGCGCCAAGAACAGCCGCGACGAGCGCACGCACCTGGAGAATCGCCTGCCCACGGCCCTGAGTAATCCCTACTTGTCGATCGCTGCGGTAATTACTGCCGGGGTGCTGGGTCTCAAGGATGCAGAGATGCCGCCAACACTCGTCGAGGGCCTGGCCGAAAGCTCTGAAGATTTCCCGCCTCTGCCAACCACCCTGGATGAAGCGCTGAACGCGCTGGAACAAGATGTGGCATTTCGGACCATCCTGGGAGATGAGTTTGTGCAGATCTTTACCATCGTCAAACGCAGCGAACTTGCGCGCTTGAAGGCTCACGTCACGGATTGGGAACGAGACGAGTACCTGGAGATTTTCTAGGGATGCTTTAATGGCAATCATAACTCTAACTACACGTACTACGAATAGCCGGGTAGGGCTTTGTGACACATGTGGTATCTGTGCGCAGCGACGGGACATTTTACCAGTCTCCTTGGGTGATAGAGCGCAGGTAGAGGCGCAGGTGAGGAGTGTCGTGACGAGCGTGCTGCGCGATGTCGAGATGTATGGCATCAACGGTTTGAGGACACAGTCTGAAAAGGCAATGATTCCTATCGGTGTCTCGGCGCGGCATCTACACATCTGCCAGGAAGACCTCGAGAAGCTATTTGGACCAGGGTACGCATTGTCGCACGAGCGTGATCTCTTACAACCGGGGGAATTCGCCTCCAAAGAACTGGTCACGCTGGTTAGCCCAGGGGGGAAAGTTATGCCTCGCGTGCGCATACTAGGGCCTTTGCGTTCGCGCACCCAGGTAGAACTGGCACACACAGACGGCATAGCGCTGGGCATACGGAACTTGCCCACGCGCCGGTCAGGTGAGTTGCAGGGAGCGGCTCCCCTCACGCTTATCGGGCCATACGGCGCACTCTACCTGCCCGAAGTCGCCATGCGTTCAAACCGGCATATACATATGGGCCCGGCAGATGCCGCACGCCTTGGTGTCAAACAGAATGACGTCGTACAATTGCGGATTGGCGGGCCGGAAGGAGTGACCTTCCACAACGTACAGATTCGCGTTCATGAGACATGGAAACTGGTCGCACACCTGGACACAGACGATGCGAACGCCGCGGGCATCGTCTGCGAGGTACACGGCGAACTGTTGAAGTGATTGGTCTTGTTCATATCCGAAAGGTAAGAAGAGAGGTATACAATGGCAAACGGACAACGCGCTATCGGCATGGTAGAGACAAAAGGCCTGGTGCCCGTCATAGAGGCGGCTGACGCCATGGTTAAAGCCGCCAATGTGCAGATCATCCAGTATGCGAAGGCTGGTTCCGGCCTGGCAACCGTCGTGGTAACGGGTGACGTAGGCGCAGTGCGTGCCGCGGTCGACGCGGGCGCAAATGCTGCCCGCCGTGTCGGCTCGGTTATCTCGGTACATATTATCCCCAGCCTCGACGCAGGTGTGGCCGAGGCGTTCAAGTATGGTGATGCCAAGGACGGTGCGGCAGCGCCCTCACGCGGCGCGCTGGGCATGATCGAGACAAAGGGCTACGTAGCCGCAGTAGAGGCCGCAGATGCTATGGCGAAATCGGCGAACGTCGATGTACAGGGATTGGAGATGGTTGGAGGTGGGCTGGTGACGGTGATCGTCGCAGGTGACGTGGCAGCGGTCAACGCCGCAACCGACGCCGGAGCCGCGGCGGCCGGCCGTGTCGGCGAAGTCACCTCGGTCGATGTGATTGCACGCCCGCAGGTTGATGTGCGTATTTTCTTGAGCAAAAAAGATGGCGCCGAGTCCGTCAAAAGTGACGGTACGAAGCGCGGGGCGGCAGCAACGGCGTAAGCGTGTAAAAGGAGCTAAATATGGCCCTGCAAATAAGTGAGGCCGAACTGGAGCGCATTGTACGCAGTGTGCTGAGCGAACTTACGGGCAATGGGCAGGTCAAGACCGCAGGCAGACGAGTGGTCAATGGACAATGCAGCACGGTTGATGAAGCTGTGGATGCCGCTGCCGAAGCTTTCAAGCAATTGTCGGCCTGCACATTGGATGATCGCAAGCGCTTTGTCGAGGCGATTCGCGCAACCGGCCTGAAAAACAAAGAATTACTGGCCAGGATGGCACACGAGGAAACCCACCTGGGCCGTTATGAACATAAAATCGCTAAAAACGAAACCGCCTGTAAATTGACGCCTGGCGTCGAGATACTCGAACCCAGGGCATTCACCGGCGATCACGGGTTGACGGTGCACGACTGGGCACCATTCGGCGTTGTAGCCGCAATTACGCCCGTCACGAATCCATCATCGGTGATCCTCAATAACGCGATCTGTATGATGGCTGCGGGCAATGCCACGGTTGTCAACGCACACCCGAGCGCTAAAGTTTGCAGCATGAAAACGATTGAACTGATTAACCAGGCGGTCGTGGCGGCCGACGGGCCTGATAACGTGATGGCCGCTGTGCTTGAGCCGACTATAGATACTGCAACGGCGTTGATGACGCACCGCAAGGTTGACATAGTCGTGGCCACCGGCGGCGTACCTGTGGTACGAGCGGCGCTCAAAAGCGGCAAGCGCGTGGTGGCAGCCGGTCCAGGTAATCCACCTGTGGTAGTCGATGAAACGGCAGACATACCTAAAGCCGCGAAAGATGTGTTCGAGGGCGCGAGTTTCGACAATAATATACTCTGCGTCGGCGAGAAAGCGGTCGTCTGCACAGAGGCCGCGCTACGTCCATTCATGGACGAGATGCGCAAGCTTCCCACATATGAACTTACAGCGAGCGAGTTGGCCGCGCTGATGCAGCAGATTGTGCTGGCAGACAGCGGCAAGCCACGCATGAATGGGAAGTTCGTGGGGCGCAATGCCTCGATACTGCTGGAGAGCATCGGCATACGCGGGCGCGAAGATGTATACCTGTTAGTCTGCCAGGTACCCGGGGATCATCAATTGCTCTTCCTGGAACAGATGATGCCGGTTTTGCCGGTTACTACTGCGCCCAATGTCAATGCTGCAATTGACCTGGCGCTCGAGATCGAGCAGGGCTTTGGGCATTCCGCCATGATGCATTCACGCGACCTTGCCGCGCTCAGTCGCATGGCTAAGCTTATCAACACGACACTTTTCGTCAAGAACGGCTCTTCGCTGGCGGGCCTGGGTGTGGGAGGCGAGGGCTACACGGCCTTTACCATCGGTACAGCTACAGGCGAAGGGATGACGACGGCCCGCACGTTTGTGCGCGAACGCCGCTGCGCCCTGGTGGATTATTTCAGAATTGTATGAGGGATTTTGACATGCAAAGAGGCTAACCCCTTTGCGTTTCAAGTTTCATGGGGTAGCAGGAAACACATATGACGTCTCAGGAAGAACAAGTGCTGGTGCAAATAATCGTGCAGTGCGTGCGGGCAGTGTTGGAGACCTACACTGCGACTCAACAGTTCTCTCGTGGGCCCAGCGAATCAGGTGCTTTCAAGTCGTCACCCGGTTCGCGTTTCATCGATGTGGCACCGGCGCAGAGAGCATTGAAAGATTCATCGTTGAACGGTAACGGCAACTTTGCACGTGTAGCTGGTAGGAGTCGCGATGATGTGCGAGAGGCAGTTCAGCGTTTCCTGCGTAACTCAGAAGCGCCCACTGCTGAAGCGCAGCCAGCGCAGCCACAAAAGCGCCAACTGATTACGCAGGCAGAAATACTGGCGGCGTACCAGCAGGGACAGAAAGTAATTGTATTGCAGCCGGACGCAATTGTTACACCCCTGGCGCGGCAGGTTGCAAAGGAAAAAGGGGTCGAACTCAGATGATACTTGGAAAGGTGATTGGTACCGTCGTTGCGGATGCCCGTGTATCGACAATGGGCGGCCAACTCCTGCGGCTGGTGCAATTGCTCGATGGGCGCACGCTGGAGCCGCAAGGGGGCATCCATGTTGCCGCCGATGTAACGGGCGCAGGCGAGGGTGAACTGGTGATGTTGTCGAGTGGCGCATCGGCACGTAAAGCGGGCAACCTGCGGGATGCTCCAGTAGACCTGGTCATCATCGCAATCATCGATGAGCTGGCAGGCGCGGCAGGCGTGATATATCGTCCGACTCAGAGGGAGGCTACTGCATGATACTCTGCAAAGTACTTGGTACAGCAGTCTCGACCAGGAAGGATGCGCAGTTGCAGGGCGCTAAGATGCTGATGGTTGTAGAGGTGGATGCGCGGGGTGAACCTCTTGCAAAGGGTACGATGATTGTGATCGATGCCGTAGGAGCGGGACGGGGGGATGTTGTACTGGTGGCGACCGGAAGCGCTGCGAATAATACGCCGCAAACAGCCCACGCTCCGGTAGATGCCACAGCCGTTGCCATTGTGGACACGGTGTCTAGCGGCGGCCAGGTGTTGTACAGCGTGGGAGGGTCAATTTAGGAGAAATACATGCCAGGGCGGGGTGTCGTACATGTACGACACCCCACTTTGCTTATGTAATACGTGATGCTAGGCCGAGTACGCGTCACCGCGAATGATTCGACCCATACCATCGTAACGCTCAGGACTGCTAGTAGACAGGTAGAAGGAGTAAGCCAGCCCGAGAATAATCCAGATGAGCACGACCAGTGGCAGGATATTCAACGGGAACGGCGTTGCCGCGAAGCCCAGGCTGGTGAAGTAGTTGCCGATTGCGCCCGGGATGGCGGGCATCACGAAGGAGATCCACGGGATCAGCAAGATCAGCGTGCTGAGAATAGGAGCACCAAAGTGTGTAAGCACACCAGGCAAATTCATGCGCTTCTTATCAAATCGCACAGCGAAAACGGGCGAAGAAATGTTGACCATGATGTAGACGACGATGAAAGCAATCGTTCCAATGATGGCCAACCAGGTATAGGGTAAGATTCCATCGACCTGGACAGTCGTCTTGCCATTTGCGATGCCAAATCCATAACTTCCAGTAGAAGTATTCTGGATGACAAAGGCAAAGAAGATGACAAGCACGACACTGAAGAGCGATTGGGTGATGATCGCGATATGCGGGCTGCGATATCTCGGATGGGTTCTCCCAAAGACCCTCCCCAGGATGCCCTCGCGTCCCATGGCATAGAGGTAACGGACCATGCCATTATGGAAAGCCAGGCCACAGGCCAGGGCGCTGGTGCTGATCGCTATAATCATCAGGGCCTGCAGGAAACCACCCACATACGTGCTCGCCAATGGGTAGTAGGGTGTGGGGTTGCCAGTCAGGTTACCAAGCTGGCTAACAGCATTTTGCCAGCCGTAGCCGATGGTGGCGGAATAGGAGGTCCAGGTGTAGAGCAAGATCAGGAAAGCGATAACCGAGAAGACCGCGATGGGAACCGCGCGACGAGGATTTCTCGCTTCCTCACCGTAGACGGCACCAGCCTCGAAGCCGACCCATGACCAGACGCCGAGGGCCATGCCGACACCGATACCCAGGAGACCACCCGGAGCAGCCGTGCCTTTGGACGCTGCAGCAATTGAAGTAGGAATATGGAAAGGTCCACCTGGGGAGGGATTTGTACCGGCAATGGTGAAGGTATGCACGAAGTCATGCCCGAAGGCCCCTCCATGAATGCTGATGGCAAGGTCGAGTACGATCAGCACACCAACTTCCAGTATCAGGAAAGGGGCCATTGCGTAAACTGACCACTTGACATCGAAATAGGAGAGCGAGAAGATGATCAACGCTCCTACTAATGCCCAGGTGACCCAGCCGCCAGGCATGTGGAAGTTTGCGTAGTTAATGAAAGAGCTGTTGGTGTAAGAGCCGAAAGCCCCGAGCAGCGAGGCTTCGAAGAGCGCATAGCCACCCATCATCAGCCAGCCGGCCTGGAATGCTGTGCGCTTGCCTAAGCTGTGACGTACCCAGGTATAAAAACCTCCTGCGGAAGTCAAGCGGCGTGAGAGATAGACAATGGCGACGCCAAGCAGCAGCAGGCCAATGCCAGAGATGATGAAGACGAGTGGTGAAGCTGCTCCTGCCTGTGACGCTATAGGTGGGACGTTAAAAAGCATGGCAGAGATAGGTGCTGAACCAGCCAGGCAGAAATAAAGGACACCTGGAAGACCCATGGCATTTTTATGGAGCTTATCGACGTCAGCCTTGTCGACATCGATATCGCCCGCTATAGCCTCTCCCGGTACAGCTTCCGAAGAAGGAACGAGTTCGTCATGTGTTGCCAATTTCACCTCCGTGAATAAGACCGAGTATACAAAAAATCGCAGCCATTTGCGTAAGGTAAATACCAGATTCCCTACCATTACGCTAGATAAACATTAAAGATGACTTACACACAATGGATGAGGGCTTGGAAGCAACTAAACAGTAACATCTGGTTGGGGGGAAGTCAATATGATAAAGTAATGAAATTTATGAACTACTTCTAGATACTATGTATACCTGGACACTGATCAAGAAAGCCCTGCCAGTTTGTCCTACCTGTTTGACCCAGGCGGATTACGGCTCTACAACAAGGATCCGGTAAGCTACCAAAGCTGGAGCGTGGTATAATTGCGGTACGAAGGTTTGAATCTAGTTTAGCGTAAAAGGAGGGGGCGTTTCCTCTCGCCCTGCGATCTGTGGCGAGGCTCAACGCCGCGTGTTTGATGACAGATTCCACCCACAATGAGATGGCTACCTCGCAGCAGGTCGTACGGCATCCCCTCGATCCGCTCAGTGAGGAAGAGATCAACCAGACTACACGCATTCTCACCGCTTCCGGACGAATCACTCCCAGGATGCGTATCATGGCCTATAGCCCGCACGAGCCCCCCAAAAGCGCCGTTCTGGCCTACCGGCCAGGTCAGCTAGTGCAGCGCGAGGTATTCGTGGTCATTCGGGACCACGAGCGGCAGGTCACGATCGAGGCGATTGTCTCCCTGACAGACGATACGATCCCTTCCTGGCGCGAACGGCGTGATGTTCAACCAGCCCTCACCTATCCAGAGGTCTTCGGTGCCATGCAAGCGGCTTTTGATGATGCTGCTTTCCAGGCAGCCCTGGCCAAACGTGGCATCACGGACCTTGCCTCTGTCGTCCTCTTTCCCTGGACTGCCGGCAACTGGGGATCGGAAGATGCGGCGGAGCGGGGGCGACTCATACGCCTTCAGGCGACCGTCAGCAAAGGTCCCGCAGACAACTACTACGCTCGCCCAATCGAGGGGGTGATCGTCACGGTTGAACTGGATAGCATGATGGTGAAGGTCGATGATTACGGGGCGGTCCCTGTGCCCCAGCGCTCGGGGAACTATACCGCGACCGGCATCACAGCACCGGAGAACGTTCCCTATTTCCCACAAGGCCCACGCAAAGATCTCAGGCCCATCTCGATCACCCAGCCGGAGGGAGTGAGTTTCAAGGTCGATGGCTACCAGGTAAGCTGGCAGAAGTGGCGCTTCCGCGCGGGCTTCACCCCGCGCGAGGGTCTGGTACTGCACCTTGTAGAGTACTTCGACCAGGGAACGTGGCGTCCCATCCTCTACCGGGCAGCCCTCTCCGAGATGTACGTGCCATACGGGGATGCGTCCCCCACCCACAACTTCAAAAACGTCTTTGACGCCGGCGAGGTCGGCATCGGCGTGCTCGCGAACAGCCTTGAACTCGGCTGCGACTGCCTCGGGGAGATCTACTATTTCGACGCGTTTGTCAACGACCCCGAGGGACAACCAGCGGCTATTAAAAATGCGATCTGCATGCATGAAGAGGATTTTAGCCTCCTCTGGAAGCATCTCGAGTACAACGAGGACGGGTCGACGAGGATGGAGGTGCGCCGGTCCCGCAGGCTGGTAATCTCCTCGATTTCGACAGTGGGGAACTACGAATATGGCTTTTACTGGTACCTCTATCAGGACGGAACTATCCAGTACGAGGTCAAACTGACGGGGATCATTGCCCCTGCAGCTATTGCGCCAGGTGAGCAGCCGGTCTCTGGATCGCTGGTCGCCCCAGGGCTCTACGGGCCGAACCACCAGCACTACTTCAATGTCCGGCTTGATATGATGGTGGATGGCCTGGAGAACTCGGTGATTGAGGTTAACTGCGAGCCACTCCCCTGGGGGCCGGAGAATCCACGCGGCAACGCCTGGCTTGCCCGCGAAACGCTGCTTGCCACGGAAGGAGAGGCGCAACGCACCATCGAGCCCCGGACTGCCCGTTACTGGAAGATCATCAACCCGTCGTCGCACAACCAGTTGGGCCACCCCGCGGCCTACAAACTCGTGCCTGGAGCAAATGCGTTTCCTTTCTTTCACGAGGGATCACCCCAGTGGCAACGTGGGGGATTCGTCAGAAACCATTTCTGGGCTACTGCATACAGCCCCAGAGAGCGCTACGCTGCCGGGGACTACCCGAACCAGCAGCGGGGTGGAGATGGGCTGCCGGCGTACGTGCAGCAGAATCGCTCGCTGGTAGGGACGGACCTCGTGGTCTGGTATACCTTTGGATCCAACCATGTCGTCCGGCCTGAAGATTGGCCGGTCATGCCGGTGGAGATGGTAGGCTTCTCGCTGAAACCCGCAGGCTTTTTCGACGGGAGCCCTGCACTCGATGTACCGGCGCCGGATGAACGTGGCCACCATCCACCGGCGTGATATCACAGCCACAACCAACCAGGTTTGGGTGCTCCACCAGGGCCAGTGAACACCCAAACCTGGTTGGTGAATCCTTTCTAACTTCGTTAGAAAGACGACTATTCCTGGAGGCGCAGGATATGACCAAGCTGCTCATAGCGATCTGGCCTGGGAACGGTTTTCGCCGTGTTGCCTACCTGAGTATTATGGTTCTTTATGCCAATTAGTACTAATTGTTTGCCTTCTATTCCTTTCTTCAGGTAATATAATGTGTCGTTGGGGAGTATTTCGAATATCAACGGGATATATTACACAAAAGAAGCTTTGGGTAGGTTTCTCTTTATGTCGTGTAATAACTTCATCACGGACAGGTGTGCGGAAGGCACACAGCCCCCAAGTCAGCCAGCTAAGTTAGTATAATGATGGTTGCTCCGAAAGCTATGGCGAGGAGAGAATTATGGCGACAATCGGAATGAAGACAGGCAGAGGAGATTTTCAAGAACAAACGCCGCCCGGGGCACGGGAGCCTGGAGCGCTTGCCTCGGAAGAGTACGTAGTCAAAGCCATGCCACCTATATTAGGAAAGTTCAATATGGTGGCAATTTATTTGATGATCATTTTCTACATAACCAATGCTGCTACTGCTGCAGCTGGAGGAGCCGCAGCCTTTACCTACCTGGCTCTCGGCGGCCTTACATTTTTTATTCCCTGCGTTATCGCTACCGCCCAGCTTGGCGTGATGTTTCCAAACGAAGGCTCCCTCTATAATTGGACGCACAAAGCATTCGGAGGCTATTGGAGCTTCTTTGTTGCCTTCTGCGCCTGGTTTCCTGGTGTGCTTGTCATGATCGTTGCGGGTGATGTAATCGTCGTTTTCCTTCAAGGACTTAACAGCAACTGGCTCATTGCCCCCTGGCAGCAAGGATTAGTAATCGTAGGTATAATCGCCATCAGTGCATTGATTGCGGTCCAGCGTTTTCGCATGGTTACGAATACCATCAACATGGTAGCCGTGCTCATTTTCATTGCTGTTGTCCTGTTAGGCCTGGCTGGGATCGCCTGGCTTGCCGGAGGACATCCGATGGCAACCAGTTTCAGTCATTTCTCTGACTGGAACATCAACCTTGGCAATATCAGTTTGTTTGGTCTTGTCACCCTGGCTTATCTTGGGATCGAATCACCGTTAAATATGGGAGGAGAGATAGCAGAAGCAGGGCTTGCCGGGAGAGGAAAACGCAAAATAATCACGGGCCATTTGCTCTGGGGTACACTGCTTGTCTTTATTGGCTATTTCGTGGCGACTTTCGCCGACCTGGTTGTCGAAGGGCCAAGCAATGGGGCAACTCCTTACGCCTTAGCGAGCACAGTATTCACGTCGCTCGGCCAGATCCCCGGCTTTATCCTAATCATCTGCCTGATAAGTTTCTTTGTTTTTTCTGCTGTCACCTACAACTTGACATACGCGCGTCTGCTCCTGGTGGGTGGTATTGATGGGCGCCTGCCTGTTGGAGTTGGCAAACTCAACAGAAGTCGGGTTCCCGCCAACGCGATTATTTTCCAGACTATTGTTGCGATGGCGATCACGGCCATTATGTTTTTTATCATTCCCTATGTTGTGCAACTGGGTGGCCCGGCAAATCTCTCTACCGAGGTTTACAATGTGACACTGGCTGCTTCAACCCTTGTCTGGGCTTTTTCGACACTCTTTCTCTTCGTCAACCTGATGAAATTCTACTTGCGTGACCCCAAAACATTCAACAAGCAGCGCATTTTTCCGCGGCCTGTGATTATCATAAGTGTGGTGCTCGGCTCGCTCTCTTGCATACTCGCGTTCATAGGCACGCTCTTCTTTTCCTGGATACCATCTTTGATAACCAATGATAAATGGTGGTACATTATCGGTGGCTTGACTGTCACTTGCCTGGTTATTGCTGCTATAGGGAGTATGTTTGCCAGTAGCGAAGCCGCGTGGGAGGAATTGTCGAAGTAGTGGACCGGCCATCCTCACGAGGGAAGGGGCAGGTCTCTACAGACCGCCCCTTCGCGAAAACCAGACCCTACCTCATCAGGCTTTTTCTGCCGTACCCATGGATACGGCGATAGCCTGCTCATCGGTCACATCATCCCTGATGCGGGCGTGACCAATCAAGTAGATGGCCGCGGCTGCAATCAGCGACACCACGACGATACCTGCAATCCAGCTATCCCAGCCCTTAGCATCGATCAAAGTGGGAACCCAGGGTGCAGACACGGTCGCGTAGAGGCCGACGCCACTGGCCAGCAGACCCAGCAGCGAAGCGAGGTAGAAGACCCAGTCCGGCGCAAGCCGGGCACCCATGAAGGCATCATGGTACTTGTAGCGAACGACGATGATGTCGATGAACTGGAAGATCATCGAGATACACCAGATCACCGTGATCGAGGCGAACAGGATATAGTACATGAGATTCGCCAGGTTGCCAGGCTGCGCCCCTGGTATAACGTAGGGAATGACCATGTAAATCGCCACGGCGAGCACCGCCACGATGATGCTTTGCACGAGTACCGCTACCCACGGCACGCGGGCGGCGTTCACTTTGCCCATCACGGGCGGCAGGCGGCGATCCAGGCCGGAGACAAAGAGCATGCGGCCAAACGAATAGTTGTAGACGATAGCGGCATAGAGGCCGAAGCCGATCATGACCAGATCGACGATCACGGCCAAAACCTGGCCGGCAGGGCCAAACCCATTGTGGACGGCGTCTACCATCGCCCAGAGATTCGTCTGACCTGCGGTAGGTACGGCGACCATCACGCTAAAGGTGGTGATGAGATAGGCCACCATCACGATAATCGGCCCCCAGATGAGGTAGCGAGTAATCGCGCGCTCACTGGTGACCTCGACGCCCATGTTCAGCGGGACCTCGATGCCCAGCAGGGCCAGGATCACAAAGCCAAAGATGGTGAAGTTGCCGGTGCTACCGAAGGTGATGTTCCAGCCGCCGCCGTTAAACGCCAGGTTCGTGTACCCAGGATGTCCAGCAATGAGCCAGATCACTCCCGCCAGACCGATCAGCACAATGGCGGTGCTATAGGCGATGAACATGATGTTGACCAGGTTCTGCGCGCCGCGGAAACGTATAGCGGAGAGCCCGAAAGAAATCGCGGTGACCGCGATGATCACCAGGCCCAGCTGCCAGGGCTGGGTTAAGATGCTCAGGCCAAACCTGGCAAAGAGATTGCTAATAAAAGTGCTGACCAGGCTGCCACACACAAGGACCACGAAGATGCCAGGCCACCAGGCGCAGAACCCGGCGAAAAAGCCCCAGAACGGGCCGAAGGCTTTGTTCGTCCAGACGTAGATCGAGCCTTCTTTGGGGAACATGCGGCCAAGCTGGCCGGTCACGATAGCACCCGGAATAAGGAATGTCAGGAATCCCGCGACCAGGTAAATATAGGCGACCGGGCCTGCGGCCGCAATCCCGGGGGAGTTCGTGATAAAAAGGACGATAGCAATGAAGATCGCCACCATGTCGAAGGTGTTCAGCGTCTTGGGCAGAATGCCTCCCGCAATGCGCTCTGAACGCAAAACGTCACTACTGCTTGCAGCTGTTGTTGCCATAGAGAGTGTAACCTCCAAAAAACTTTTGCAGTTCAGGCTTTACGCCATAAACACTACATACAACGGAGTTCACGCCAGTCAGATTGATACATGCAGGTGCATCAAATCAACTGTGCACAGTATCCCCCTTTCTTGAACAGAACAATGACATCGAAAGGAAATGAATATTCGAGAGCACCTCATGAGCAAGGTGCACTGAATTACACCAAACAAATGGCTTACCTGAAGTATAAGTAATGATGCTTCAGAGTGTCAAGCCTTCACTCCATCTTCCAGGTTCCCCCAGGAATGGGTGCCAGGCAGAAGCTGCCTGGCACCCATTCCTGGGGGAACCCTCTTAGCATGTCATTCTTGACGAATGTGCTGATGGGGAGTATTCTTTGAAAGGTCTTTCTGATGTACTTCAAACGTTGTATTACAGTTGTATACACCGGTGGGATTAAGCCATGACGAACAATGCTATTTTGGTGATCTTCGCTGTTGTGAATGTGGTGGTGACAGCGCTCTTTGCAGGAGTGGTGTTAAGCCAGTACGCGCGGCGGCATCGCGCTTCTCAACTCTACTGGTCTATCGCGCTGACGATGGCTTTTCTTGCGACCCTGGCCTATGTATTTATGGTTATTGCAGGACCTACGAGTAGCTCGGGAGTAGTATTTTTCCGCATCTATTATATCCTGGGTGGTGCGCTCGTCCCTGCATGGTTGGGCCTGGGCAGCGTGGCGCTGGTGGCAGGCGCGCGTGTCACACGCATCTGTCTGATTGTCTTGAGCGTGCTGAGTGTACTGGCGATCGTGCTGGTCGCAACAGCTACGATCGATATGTCGCAGCTCAGCCATATTGCGGGCACACCAGGCACAGGTATCCTGGTGCCTGGGGCGTGGCTTGTAACCATTATTGTGCTGAATACGCTGGGTGTGGTGGCCGTGGCCGGCGTGGCCGTGTATTCGGGCTGGAAACTGGTACGCCGCCAGTCAAACGTGGCCGGTATGCGGACCATTAACCTGCTGTGGGCCAATGTGCTCATCCTGGTGGGTGATTTGTTGAATGCTCTCGCCGGTACTTTATCGCGCTTTTTTGGCTTGGAGAGCAGCTTCTGGCTGATCATGGCGTTCGGCTGGATCGTGTTCTTCGCGGGGGTGCTACTGGCGAGTCGTCGCCCAATCACAGCTAAGGAAGTAGGTCCTGGAGAAGCCCGCGTTACTGCATGAAAGTACGGGCAATTACCGGGGCTTTGTTGACGGATGAGGACATTTCATAACTCAAAGGTCCGGTAGACTCGATCACGAGTGTCAGCATCCTGAGCTGATCTTCTGGATCAGGGAGCTAGCCTCGTCTAGAAGATCAGATCAGATCAGCTTCCCCTATTTTCGCAGTTAGGAAATGCTCTCAAGTATAGTCAACTAGACAGAGGTAAAGTACCGGTTGACCCACATTGATTCGCACCGCTTCCCAGGGGAATAGTTACGTTTCTTTGCCTATTGCCACTACAGGCCAATCATGCGATAATGCATAACGGGATTAGTGAGCAGGAGGTCGATTTTTTTAGATGAGACAACAGAGCCAGTACAGGGTGGTAAGCAGGGTATAAGTATAGTGGACGATAACACAAGGTCAAAAACAGCAGACGAACTTGAGAAGCTGCGGCAAGAGGCTCACGAACATCTGCAAGCCAGGCGATGGAACGAGGCGCGTACGGCATTTAACGATCTACTCCAGTATAATCGAGAGGATGAAGATGCCCTGATTGGGCTTGCTAAGGCGCTGGATAGGTTGGGCGAGTACGAAGAGATGTATGAAAGGGCGCAATTAGCCGTACAGGTTGATCCTGGCTCAGCACTGGCACTGGCCTATAAAGCGCGAGCATTGCAAAAACTCGAACGTGTTTCTGAGGCCACCGTCGCCAATGACCAGGCGCTGCTACTCGATACTAACCTGGCACCGGCGTGGTTTAACCGCAGTGGGCAGCAACTGCTGCAAGATCACATTACAGATGCTTTGCGCTACGCGGAACGCGCAATCGAACTTGACCCCAGCGATGAACGAGCCTGGAGCAATAAAGCGCTGGCCCTGGTTCAACTCAACCGGCCTTACGAGGCGTTAGAGGCAGCTAACCAGGCACTGGCGCATGACCCCGATTATCTGCTGGCTCTCCAGGTAAAGGGTGAAATCCTGCGCAGGTACGCACGGGTAGAGGAAATCGTTGAGACGATGCGCCATGCCCTGGAAATCGCGCCAGACGATATTTCTTCATTGAATTTAATGGCGCATGCCCTGCGCACGCTAAGCCAGTTTGATCAGTTGCAAGAGACCACACAAAAGCTGGTACGCCTGACCCCCGATAGCCTTTTCGCCTGGGACAGCCATATGAGCGCGCTGCGCGGCCTGGGGCGTTTTGAAGACGCAAGTGAGGCGATTGATCGAGTGTTGGAGTTAGATCCAACCAATGTGCGCTACTGGATGATCAAGGCTGACAACCTGTACAGGCTGCGGCGATACCGCGAGGCTGTGAGCGTGGCTGAACACGCTTTACAGATCGACAACGAGTATGCACCCGCCCACAGGATTCATGAGAAGGCGATGCGCATGATGTACCAGCAGAAGAAGAAAAAGAAGTAGGCACCAATAAATCTACATCTCTACTAACTTCTCTAGCGTTGGCAGAAGCAGGTCATCCCGTCGCGCTAACAGGGGGGGACGTAGTCTTTCAGGCACTATGACGCGAATACGGCGCTGGTGCTGCTCATAACGAGTAAGGTCGTCGGGTTGCAGGCCGGTAGCCTCCACCCAGGTCACGAGGGAATCCATGCCAACGGGGGGATCGGCGAAGGTCACCCACACATTCATCTCATATTTCTCCGGGCGGGGAATATCAAACAAGACCTCGTAATCGGTAATCTCCACCTGTAGAGCGCTTGCCAGCTCGGCGGCGAGTTGTTGCTCGACGCGTCGGCGGCGCTGGGCGTCCCAGAAGAGCGCATCCAAGCGGTTATAAAGGCGACCAGCCCGGCGGCTGATTTCGACCACTCCCTTGTAGGGACGACGCATTTCTAAATCATCGACCAGGGCATGGGAACTGACCGGCATATGCGCACCGGCAAGTAACGAGAGTAATGAGGCATCATCCAGACCTACCAGTTGTTCGGCTTGCAGTGCCCCACACAATAATGCTTCCTGGACGGCACGCATTAACATCACCTGCATGGCTCGACTGGTATGATGCCAGTAGATATTGTCGAACATCTCCTGGCGAGCATGGATGAGCGAGTGCAAGGGGCTGATGCCTTTGTGTGTGACCACGATGCGCCGCTGACCGTTGACGTTGGGATGGATACGCAGCGCTGCCTGTAGACGCGCAACATCCACGCCGCCATAGGGCACATTACAGGCTCGCGCATCACGAGGCAGATAATCCAGTTTGTCAACATCGAGAGCACCGCTTAGTAAAATGCTGAGCAGTTCGTCATCAGCGGGCAAGGACCTGCTCCTGGGCGGGTCGATAAAATCGGCCACGCGCTCGGGTGAGAGGTGATACTCCTGTTCCAGGATAGTGGCTATCTCGCTCTTCTCGATAATTGAACGCCCCACCTTTTCATGCAAGATGATGGGGTAACCAAGTTCCTCAATCGTGTGGGAGAAAGGATAATGCCCGATATCGTGGAGCAACGTTGCTACGATGAGTGTCTGAACGCTGCTGATGGAGACGCCATAGAGACCGCCATCAGCGCCGCGCTGCAGCAGTGAGCGCAACGCACGCAGCGCCAGGTAGTAAGCACCGAGACTGTGCTCGTAACGGGTATGGGTGGCTCCAGGCCAGACACGATAGACATAACCAAGCTGCTTGATCTTTTGCAGGCGCAGAAAAGGAGCGGTACTGATCAACTTCTCTTCGCGGGGACCGAGGGGAATGAGGTCGTACAGGCTATCACGCACGGTAGTGACAGGCTGTTCATCAGGTAATAGTGGAAAACCGGCTTCATCGCTCCACAGTTGCTGCATAGTGTGTTGCACAACACCGTCATTGTGCTGATAGTCTGGCCCGGATTGGTGTTTTGCGTGTACACGCCTGGGATGATTGTCTTGCGTACTCATGAGGGAATTGTATCAGACCTCCAGCAAGAATGTCTAGCGGCTCGATAGCTTTCACAGGGTTTCTCAAACGTCTTTTTCCTCTTCCCCTCCCCGCCCCAAAAAAGAGGTAAAGAGCGTGTTGCCGGTTGGGCGCGGCCGCGCCCAACCGGCAACACGCTCTTTACTCATCTGGGGTGGGGGCTTGCTGCCAATCAGAGCGACTTTTAAGAAGCCCTGATAGCTTTCAGGGGTAGACTGTACAGCACCTTCTTGCCTTTTATGATGTATAATGTGGTGGACCCCATTCCGGGGCATATGCGACGGGATCGAACATACGCCCGTCGCATCACTTTGTTATAAAAGGTTTGGTGATATGGAAATAGCTGATACGGGCATTCGAATGCTCGTTATTGATATAGATGGCACGCTGCTTACACCCGAGGGAGAGATTACTCCACGAACGCTGGCAGCAGTGCAGGCAGCACAGCAGTCGGGAATAGTGGTGACGCTGGCAACAGCCCGCCGTTATAGTAATACGGCTACGATTGCTGATGAACTGGGCTTAGTTATCCCGCTGATCCTGTATGATGGGGCGATGATTGTAGAGCATCCCCAGATGAGAGTTCTACACGTCCAGCCTCTGCGGGCTGATGTGGGACAGCAGGCAGTTGAATTGCTAGTTCGTCACCAACTCCAGCCAGTGGTACACCCCAATATGGGCATAGAAGAGCAGATATGGACGGGGCCTGCCGATTTCGACAATCCCTGGGTGGCAGCTTACTTCAGCAGTTTTCCTGAACAGGTGCGCCGTATGCCTTTTGAGACCCTCTGTGCAGGGCACCCGGATCCAATAAGGGTGGTCGCTTTTGCGCCGGAAGAGATCATCCATACGCTGCTGCCAGAAGTTTCCAGGCTAGATTGCACGTGGACGATCACCAGGCGGGGCAACTATGGCAGCGCGGAACTGGCGATTATGAACCCTAACTGTTCAAAGGCGAGCGGTGTTGCGGAACTGGCAAAGTATCTTGATATCCCGCTGGAACAGGTGATGGCCATTGGCGACAACAACAATGATATTGCGATGCTGCGATCAGTGGGTTGGGGTGTCGCAATGGGACAGGCCCCCGAAGCAGTGAAAGCCGCTGCTAAGGCCGTTACAGCCAGCAACCGGGAGGATGGAGTTGCCCTGGCAATTGAGCATTACGCGCTGCGCTACTCGGCAACCGCCGATGCGAACTCTCTTAAGCGTACCACCTGGGCGTGATTGGGCGCGGCTTGCCAGCGTTTCTCTTGCACCAGGTGTAAGGCATCGTTTGCATCCATGCCACCGTAAACCAGCACAGCACAAGCAAGCAGAGCACTGCGTCCGACGCCGTGTTCGCAGTGAACCAATACCCGCCTTCCCTGCTGCATACGCTCCTGTGCCCATTTAGATCCCTCCATCATTTGCCCAACTGTAAGCGGGCGCGTGTCGGGAGTAGGTAGGTAGAGAAAGTCAATATGCTCTTTAGCTAATGCCTGAATATCGTCACGATGTTCAGCGCGTGTATCCACGACGTCCGTTACACCTACCCTGGCTACTGCCTTGATATCCTGCGGGCGAATGCGCCCACCGACAGCCAGATGGTTGGTTATCCAGCTCATATTGAGCTGGTCAGGCAAGGGAATATGCAGGGCGAGAGCGATATGCTCGGCCTGCGATTCTTCGGGGAAGAGATGGGCGGCGATACGCGTCCAGCCACGATAGAGTACCCGCACGATGCCTGTAGAGAACCAACGTGCGCGGGAGAAGTGTACGTAGGGGTGCTCCCCAGGCAAAGGTTCAGATGCATCTACAGGGGGGGGAGTCACGGTTGGATCAGATGACATGATAGAAGTATCCTTTTTATCTTGAAGCAATTAGAACTATCCTTTTTATCTTGAAGCAACTAATGGAGGCAGTGCTGGATCCACGACCCCTTCTCGATTATTATACATCTCATCTCGACGGATGACACGGTTTAAAGCAGCAATTGCACATTCGATCATACTATCATCCGGCTCGCGAGTGGTTAAACCCTGCAAAGCAAGGCCTGGGGCAAGGAGCCAACGCACTATGCGGTAGCGGTAGTTTGCCGCTCCTAAACGCATCAATTCATAGGCGACAGCGGCTACCACGGGTATTAAGAGCACACGCGAGACAATCTTTACCAGGAAAGAAGGTGAGCCAACGAGGGCAAAGACCACGATGGAGATCACTACTACCAGGAGTAGAAAACCTGTGCCGCAACGCGTGTGCACACGCGAGGCCTGACGTACGTGCGGAGAATCCAGAGGGTCACCACGTTCCATGGCGTTAATGGCTTTGTGCTCAGCGCCATGGTAACCGAAGATGCGCTGGATATCGGGAATGCGGCCAATCAGGTACAGGTACCCAATGAGTAGCCCCAGGCGAATCAGCCCTTCGAGTAGCAGGCTAAGCCAGCCCTGGCCTACCTGATTATGCAGCAAGCCGGTTACCAGCAGCGGCCCCAGGAAGAAGACGGCTATAGCAAAACCCAATGAGACAAGCAAGGTGAAAGCCAGGGCGACTCCGCCAATCTGTGGAGGCGCGTCAGGCTCCTCAGGTAATGCAGCGGGGGAATTGGCGGCAATTGCGGTATGCGTAACCGGCAGATTCGGTTCTTCAGGTTGAGCGGTGGGTGTACCGGGATTTATTGCGCCGGTGGCTACATTGGCCGAAAGGGTCATAAGACGTGTCCCCAACACCAACATTTCCCATAGTAAGAGCAGGCCACGTAAAAATGGCAGGCGAAAAAGACGATTCTGATACAGGCGCGGATTCAGCGCCTCTTCATAGAGATAGATGTTGCCATTTGGTTGCCGGACTGCTACGGCGGCCGATGTACGCCCCCGCATCATTACGCCTTCCATAACGGCCTGGCCACCATAATAGAATTTTGCCATGACAGGCACCTACCTTTCAGCTGGTGCTACGAATGTAACTAACCCGATATGCGAGTTTTTTCTGCAAGCTCGCCGCCTGCGGCGAGGGGAGTGGAGAAGCGCGGGGGACACCCCCGCACCCCTGCCAAGGGGCTTGCAGCCCCTTGGATCCCTGCTCTTATTCATGAATTGGCCGATGCAAAAATGTTAAGCGGCGCAATGTGCGCATTGGTGCCCCTGTACGTCTACCGTTTAATCCGGGTTTAGATCTGCCCGCAGGCACACCTATACGCGGATATCTGGATAGTTTGCGGCGTTGTCTCAACCCTTGCGTAGTGTGCCAGACGCCAGGCGCACCAGTAGGAAGGAGAAAACTAAGAATACAGCGCGCAATATCGAAAGATGCCCCTGGGCGACTAATGCGCCTGGCATTTTCTAGTTGCCGGCGCAGCAACTCAGATCCGGGATTCAACAAAAGACGCAGCGTATTAATTAACTCAACTGAATCATACGCCAGCACGCCAACTTTGTTTTCCACGACATAAGTAACGTTGCCCTCTTCTTGTCCAGGCACATAGCCACTAAGTATGATCGGCAGGTTACATGCCAACGCTTCACAGATAGTCCCCGGGCCTGCCTTGGTCACTATCACGTCCGAGGCATGCATCATCTCCGGCATGTTCTGTACGAAGCCAAAAACCTTCGCCGGGACACGTAAACTCGAACGGATGCGTTGAAGCTGCACATACAGCCGTTTGTTGCGACCAGTAATAATGAGTAACTGAACAGGTAAACGCGCTTGTGAAATAGCAGATACTGCCGACCGCAATCCCAAAGCGCCCTCGCCCCCACCTACCAGCAAGACAACCGGTTTGCCAGGCTCCAAGCCTAATTTGCGCTGTAGTTCTTGTTTACTCTCCACTTGCAGTGAGAACTTAGGGTCGATGGGCATACCCAGAAGTTGAACGCGCCTGGGGTCCAGGCAACGTTTTAAATAGAGATCACTGGCATACTCCGTTGGCACAATATACGCATCGGCACCGGGCGCAAACCAGGCATAATGCAGGCTGACAAGGTCTGTCACAACGGTGAGGAATGGGATATGGAAATCCAGGTCTCGCAAGGCGCGAATGGTTACGTGATTGAGTAAAGGGTGAATAGAGACGATTACGTCAGGCTGGATACTGGCAATCAAGCGCCGCAATCCATTGCGTAAGAGAGGATTGGCGACCGTTTGAAAAGCAGTAACACCCTGAGCCTGGTTGCTCAGATGAAAGAGACGCCCGTAGAGTCGCGGGTTATAGCGGATCGCCGGTCCGTAGAGTTTTGCGGCCTCACGCAGGGGAAAACGACTATACTCTTCAAATACATCGACTATTTCGATGCGATAGCCAGATGGAGCTGGCGTGTGCTCTAGTTCTTCAGTCGCAGTTTGCTGTCGCGCCAGCCATTCTTCGTGCTCTTTTTGGGCAATCAGGGTTATGGCATTGCGAATCGCGTTTGCGGCGCTGCGATGCCCGGCGCCTGTATCTGCAATAAGGAAAAGTATAGTTCTACGAGACCCTTCCAACGGGTATTTCCCTTTATTTACAACGCTGTAAATGTATAAATAAACAGGGATAAAGGGCTCTGATAAAAGCCTTTATCCCCGTGACCTCAGGCGTGAATAGATTACTCTTCTTCCTGCAGGTTGAAGCGTTTGCGGAAACGCTCTACTCGTCCAGCGGCGTCAAGAATGCGCTGTTGTCCGGTGAAGAAGGGATGGCAACTTGAACAGACGTCGACCTTCAACACAGGCTTGACACTCATTGTCTTGAAGCTATTTCCACAGGCACAACTTACTGTGGCTTCGACGTAAGTTGGATGTATTCCTTTTTTCATGATAAACTCCCTGGTCAATTGAATACTTATGGCTGCGAGCATGATTGTACACGGATGGCGCTTTTCCGTCAAGAGATTAGAGCCGCCCTACGAACCATCTCCTACTACATTTTTCTTATTCTACCATACTATAACACTTTTAGGGGCATACTTATGCCCAATCGGGCTTTATTACCTTACTCTTGAGCTTGTAAGGCTTCTACCCAATCGGCCGCACGGCCGGTAATGGACCAATGCGAGCTTCTACCGATGCCACTGGCGATGGTTGTCTCGTAGCCAAGCATGACCACATATTCTTTGTCTTTATAGGTCATGGTAAACGCTTCACACTCCAATCTTCCTATATAAAATGGGGCGCGTTGTTTGACGTAACGCAGGTCTTTGAGGGGGGCGTAAAAGAATACGCGTTTCTCGCCGCGATTCTCTGCGCACAATAGTTCATTATCGAACAGGTACAGCCGACCCCTTGCGACCATCTGGCCGTTCGGGTCAAACAGCGTCATCAGTGTGAGACCTCGCGGCCGGCGCACGGGCATATGTTCAGCTAACGCCTGCTCGATCTGAGTACGCTGCTCGGGGGGTAAGCCCTCAAGATGCAGGCGCATATAGCGTGTATCACCAAAGACGTGCCCCAAACCTTCTTTACCCTTGCTCGCACGCAGGTATTCTTCGCCTTCGTTTACAGCAAAGCGAGCTTCCGACCATGCCATTTCCTGCTCATTCTCCCCTGGAAACTGCACGCGCACCCTGTCGGCTTCGATCCAGACGCCAGCACGCGCATAACTATAGAGCAAGATGAGCATCGGTAGCAGAAATGCTAATGCGAGGAATGCGATTAGATAAGAAAGAACGGCCAGCAGGTCCTGGCTGCCGGAGAGCGCGTGAAAAGTTGAAAGCAGCGCGAGCAGACCGGCTACCAGGAGAACGAGAGCCGAAACTATGGCGATAGCGGTGAGACGGCGTGTATGTAGGACAAAACGGTATCGAAAAATGGTACTAGTATTCATGTTTTTCATTCAATGCTCCTGCATGGTACACTAGTATCAGAAATTTATTTACCCGCTGAAGTGTAACACATAGAGGAACCCTTTTATAGTATGATTGAACGATATTCTCTGCCGGAGATGGTAGCTATCTGGTCAGCTACGCATAAAACCGATACGTGGCTACAGGTGGAACTGCTTGTCTGTGAAGGATGGGCGCGCGCGGGTGTGATTCCGCAGGATGCTATGGAGAAGATACGCGCTGCTCGTTATAACCCACAACGCATGCAAGAGATCGAACAGGAAACACATCACGATATCATTTCATTTCTGCGCTCTATCCAGGAACAACTCGGGCCGGAAGGGCGTTTCATCCACCTCGGGTTGACTTCTTCTGATGTACTGGATACCGGCCTGGCCGTGCAACTCAAGGAGGCGGGAGCACTACTGAGCAAATCCCTGGCCGAACTTGTAGAGACGGTGGCGCAGGAAGCTGTACGCTATAAATATACACTGATGGTGGGACGCACGCACGGCATTCATGCAGAGCCGATCACCTTTGGGCTAAAACTGGCGTTATGGGTTGATGAACTGCGGCGGGGACAGCAACGCCTTGCTGCAGCGCTTGAACAGGTGACTGTTGGCAAAATCTCAGGCGCTGTGGGCACACATGCTACCGTTCCACCCCAGATCGAGGAGTTTGTGTGCGTACAACTGGGCCTGGGGGTTACGCCGGTTTCCAGTCAGATTGTGCAACGCGACCGGCATGCTCAGTTGATTACTACCCTGGCGCTTACCGGCAGTTCGCTGGAAAAGATGGCGCAGGAGATTCGTCACTTACAGCGTACAGAGGTGAGCGAGGCCTTTGAGCCATTTGGCTCCGGCCAACAGGGTTCTTCAGCGATGCCGCACAAACGCAATCCAGAACTGTGTGAGCGTATCTGCGGGTTGGCTCGCGTCCTGCGGGGCTTTGCCGTGACCTCGATGGAAAATGTGGCGCTGTGGCACGAGCGTGACATCAGCCATTCGTCCGCAGAGCGGATCATCATTCCCGACGCCTGCACTCTGCTTCATTATATGCTGCACCTCTTCAACCAGGTCATGAGCGGGCTGCAAGTCGATGAAGAACGCATGCTGAGCAACTTGAACATGACAGGGGGACTCATTTACTCACAGCGCATCCTGCTGGCACTCATCGATAAGGGTGTGGGCAGACAGGAGGCGTATAAAATGGTGCAACGTAACGCGAAAAAAGTCTGGAGCATGGCGAGCAAAGGCGCTGTAGAAGGACAGGCGTTGATTGAAGCCCTTAACAATGACCGGGAGGTTGCCCAGTATCTTACAGGCGCTGAGCTGGCCGAATTGACGGATACCGATTATTATGTCAAATATATCGGCACGGCTTTTGCCAGGTTGGGGTTATGAGAGAAGTAAGGAAGAGGTACGCATATGAGTGATGAGGTGAAACAGCGTAAGATTGAACATGTCAGTGTTGCCCTGGGGCAGGATATCTCCGTAGCACAACGGGCGAATTGGAACGATATACAATTCGTGCACCAGGCATTACCGGAGGTAAACCTGGATGAGATCGAGACCTCGGTCAACTTCCTCGGTCAGACGCTACGCTACCCTATCTTCATCTCCTCAATGACGGGTGGTCATCCCGATGTGACATCGATTAACCGCACCCTCGCACGAGCAGCAGAAAACTATGGTTTAGCCCTTGGCGTTGGCAGCCAGCGGGCCGGTATTGTGAATCCTGATGTGAGCAATAGCTATGCTGTTACGCGTGAACATGCACCCAATACATTTCTGATTGCTAATATTGGCGCACCACAACTGATCGCGCAGTCTCGCCATAAACCATTCACGCTTGAACAGGTAGAGCGAGCTATCAGTATGATTGAGGCAAACGCTCTGGCCGTGCATATGAATAGCCTGCAAGAAGCGGCACAGCCAGAAGGTGACCGGCGTGCAGTTGGTGAGGCAGCGGCGCTCAAAGAGCTAACCAGCCGGGTTCGCGTTCCGGTGATAGCTAAGGAGACGGGGGCCGGTGTCAGTCGTGAACAGGCACTGCTGTTAAGCTCGTGCGGTGTTGCCGCTATTGATGTGGGAGGCGCTGGCGGGAGCAGCATGTCGGCGATGGAGGCAGCTCGATCTCAAGCACGCGGTGATGAGAAGACGAGGAATATTGGCCTGCTTTACCGGGATTGGGGCATAGCCACGCCTGTTTCCATCGTCGAGTCAAGTGTGGCAGGTCTGCCTTTGATTTCTACAGGAGGGGTGCGTAATGGGCTGGATATGGCACGCGCACTCGCCCTGGGAGCTACACTTGTGGGCATGGGTTTTCCTTTTCTCAAGGCTGCGAGCGAGAGCTACGAAGCGGTATGTGAACTACTCGAGACGGTTGTGGCCGAGCTTAAAGTGGCGATGCAACTGAGCGGTGCGGCTACGATCACGCAGTTGCAGCAGGTGGATATCGTTGTTACTGGAGAGACACGCAACTGGCTGACGATGCGTGGTTTCGAGGAGACGCTGAAGGCGATGGCGCAGCGAAGGTGGTCGAGGATGCAAGATTAGTAGGGATATTCCCATTTCAATTCATTTAGATCCCATCCAAGGGAATTTGAGTATGAGCGAACCTGTATCTTCTCAGACGCTAAACGAGATGGTGGATTACTATAGAGCACGGGCCAATGAGTATGATGAATGGTTTTACCGTCGCGGCCGCTACGATCGAGGCCCCGAGGCAAATGCACGCTGGTTTGCTGAAGTTGACGAGGTCTTTGCGGCGCTGGATGCGCTAGGAATTGAGGGTGATGTGATCGAACTTGCGCCCGGCACGGGTATCTGGACAGAACGGCTCCTGCATACTGCAAGCTCGATTACGGCACTCGATGCTTCTCCTGAAATGATCGCTATCAACCATGCCAGGGTAACAAGTGACCGTATATCTTACCTGCAGGCTGACCTCTTCGCATGGAAACCCACACGCAGGTACGATGCCATCTTTTTCGGCTTCTGGATCTCTCACGTGCCGACCGAGCGACTCGATAGGTTCTTGCAGACTATTGCAACGGCACTGCAACCAGGAGGCAAAGTCTTCTTCGTAGATGGTCGACGTGAGCCAACCAGTACTGCGATTGACCACCAGTTGCCAGAAGAGGGTACACAGGTGATGACACGAAGACTCAACGATGGCCGTGAATTCAAGATCGTTAAAAATTTCTACGAGCCAGTTGCACTTGCTAAATGCTGTGCATCAGCCGGCCTTGACGTAACGGTATGCGAGACACCTATGTATTTCCTCTATGGTTACGGGAAAGCTTTACATTAGCTCTTGTAATTCTCCGGGCGTATTGATGTTAATAAACGAGCGTAACTGGGGATCAACCCGGCGTAGTTGTGCTTCTTCAATGTAGTACACAGAGGCGGTTTCTAACAAACCGCGTGGGTCGCGCCTTCCTTGTTTTATACGATCCTCGATCAAGGGCAGAACAGAGCGCGGATAGACGGCGAGCAATACCTGGGGGACATTGTTTACGAGGGGAACAAGCAAAGCGTCCTGGGGAAGCGCTTGAGCTTGAGAAATCAGGAAGGAGAGCAGGGGGGGTTGAACAAATGGCATATCTACTGCGACAACCAGCGCATGCTGTGTGTGGATTTCGCCCAAGCCGCCATATAATCCGATTAATGGGCCATAGCCAGGCATTTTATCGTACACGACACGCACGCCGGGTAATATATATCCGGCAGCATGCGCCTGGTCACGAGCAACAACCAGCACATCTGCACAACAGGGGGCGAGTAGAGAGGCAAGGTGCTCGACGAAGGTAACAGTTTGATTACCAGGAAGCGGCAGCAGGGCTTTATTTTTGCCCATGCGGCTGCTGCGGCCTCCGGCCAGTATAATGCCAGTGATCAGGGTTGAGTGATGCTCATTCACAGCTAACCTGGCGGGTGCAAGCCCGCCACTACGTTTTGTCCCCCAAGGTGCAAGTGACAAACAGGCTTGCTACCGGGATGAAGCTGCCTTACGTTTACTGCTCTTTGGTAGGTATTGTTCACGTTTTTTGTATGCCAGGTAGTTGGCCTGTTCCTGCGGAAACTTGCGCACGAGATAGACAATCCAGATAATAGCCCATGCCAGCAGGGCAGCAAGCCAGAGGTAGCGCCAGAAACGCCAGGCAAAAAAGTATTCGTACAGGTAAGCGCGTGCGAAGATCAGTGGGTAGCCAATTATGCAGATGACGGCAAACCAACCAAGAAAGCGGTCCAGCATATACTTGATGACCTGCTTATTTTTCACGAAACGCTTACGGCCTTCTACCGAGTAATAAAAACAAAGCAAGACACCTACGCTACAAAAAATGAGCCATGGAATATAAAAATGGAATGTCTCGGGGGGAGTCCCCGCGGTAGTGGAAGTTCCTACAACGCAGTTCGTTGCGGTGCATGGGTCTGTGAATAACCACTGAATCAGGTTGAAATGCATAGCGTTCCCGCCCCTTCATCATGTCTATAGCTTTAACTTTGGTGATAATGATAGCATGGTTAGAGCTAAGAGTCTATAGTATAATTAGGAAACACAATACAACGACCTAGTATATACTTGACTCGGGAGCAACGGCATGCGACGTATAGCGATACTGGCAGAAGGTGCTTTTGAATGGCATTATGGGAAAACGGCTACAGGGGTCATTCGTTATGGAAAAGACACGGTAGTTGCGGTCATTGATAGTACGAAAGCGGGTAAGGATGTATCACAAGCGCTGGGAGCTTCATTTGGTACAGGTATACCTGTTGTACGGGACATCAACGAAGCATTGAATTACCAGCCGGATACACTCTTGATTGGGATTGCTCCTATGGGTGGTGCGCTACCGGCAGCATGGCGCTGGCAACTCCTTACGGCTATCGAAGCAGGGTTAGATATCATTAGCGGCTTGCATTTCTTCATTGCGGATGACGAGGAACTACGCACTGCCGCAGAAAAGCGCGGCGTGACTATCTGGGATGTACGCCGACCTCCAGCTAAGAATCGCGTTGCTCAATTTATTCCACACCGCCCTGGTAGCCATACTATCCTCCTGGTAGGCTCGGACTGCGCTACAGGAAAAATGTCTACGGCGCTGGAAATCGATCGAGAAGCATCTAGCCGCGGATTAAATAGTGCCTTCGTTGCTACTGGCCAAACAGGTATCATGATTTCAGGTAATGGGTTACCGGTAGATCGCATCATCAGCGATTTTGTGGCGGGTATGGTAGAAGAGATGGTGCTCGACTTCACTAATAAATACGATTGGGTCTTCGTGGAAGGGCAGGGTGCTCTCAATCATCCAGGTTACTCCCCCGTAACACTCGGACTTATACATGGCTCAATGCCAGATGCCATGATTCTCTGTCATATAGCAGGTGCTACCAAGATTGAGGGCTACGAGAACTGTCCATTGCCCTCGCTCACTCGCCTCATAGAGATCAATGAAGAGGCTATAAGCTGGGTGCGTCCCGATCGCAGCAGCAAAGTCGCGGGCCTGTCGCTTATAACCCAGCACCTTGACGAATCAGAGGCACTAGACGCTGTAAGGCGCGCAGAGGATGAAACAGGACTACCAGCTACCGATGTGATGCGTTTTGGTGCTGGCGCTTTGATGGACGCACTCAGTAAGCACTTTGCAAAGTAGCCAAATTTTTTCAGTTAGAAAGAACAGGCATGATGCACATTGACACAAAACCTATCGACCTCAAGCTCACAACACCATTCCGCATTGCGCGGGGAGTGCAAACTGTGGCATCGAACGCAATTGTCCAGATCAACCACGACGGCTACACGGGCTACGGTGAAGCAGCCCCTGACGAATTTTATGGCGAGGACGTCGAGACGGTGCTGGCCTGTGTCGCCAGGTTCGCAGGCAATCTCGGCAACGATCCTTTTGCTATCGAAGATGTAATGAACCAACTGGACAAGATTATCCGGCTCAATCCCGCGGCGAAAGCTGCAGTCGATATGGCTTTGTACGATCTTGTTGGCAAAATGCTCGGCGTGCCTCTATACAAACTGCTGGGACTCAATGCAGCGCATGCAGCCCATACATCTTTCACCTTAGGCATTGACAGTCCCACCGAGATGGCAAAGAAAGCGCTAAAGGCAATTGACTATCCCATTCTCAAGGTAAAGGTTGGAACCAGGCACGACCTCGACAATATCAAAGCTATTCGTGAAGTCTCGCAGGCAGTTATCCGTGTCGATGCTAACACAGCCTGGACAGCCAAAGAGGCGATACAGGCTATCAATGCACTGGCTCCCTATTCTATAGAGTTCGTCGAGCAACCTGTCGCGCCGCGCGATTTGGCGGGGCTGAAATTGGTACGCGAGAATGTGCCGTTGCCAATCATCGCCGATGAGAGCTGCGTCACCGTTGAGGATATTCCAAGAGTGGCTGAGTGCGTCGATGGCATAAATATCAAGCTGATGAAGTGCGGCGGTTTACGCCACGCGCTGAAGATGATCCACGTGGCGCGCGCGCATAACCTGCGGGTTATGATCGGCTGTATGATTGAAAGCTCGCTGGCGATTACCGCGGCAGCGCACCTGACGCCACTGGTTGATTACGCCGATCTTGATGGGCATCTGCTGATCGACAATGATCCATACGTGGGTGTTGGTGTGCTGAATGGTAAGCTGGTACTACCTGAGGGTCCGGGGTTGGGTGTAAAAGCAAGGGAATAGCAAATAAGGAAGTGCAAGCAAGCATACCGGGGTGAAGCTTGCCTGCGCTTCTTTGTCTGAATCTTAAGTAGCGATATTAGTAGGGTGCCACTACAGTTGCGCCTAACAAATCAACCTTGATAGCCTACTAGCTGGGCTGTCGTGAGCGGCGCTGTTTGCGACGCTGGGCTGCTGCTTTGCGTTTACGGCGGGCTTGTGGGCTTTCGTAATGGCTGCGGCGCCGGGCTTCCGACAGCACACCATCTTGCTGAACCTTGCGGTTGAACCTCTTAAGTGCCTGTTCGAACGAATCGCCTGGGTTGACCTTGACTTCACTCATGGGGATTACCAGCGCGATCTACGGTCACTACCACGGCCAGACCTCTGCGGTTGATAGCAATCGCTGCAATACACGGGCTTGTCGCCACGGGGCTGGAAAGGCACCTGGGCCTCATTGCCACAGTTGGAACAAATTGCGGTATACATCTGGCGTGGCTCGCGCGAGCTACTGCGGCTACCGCCGGATTGCCCCTTGCGTGCGGCGCGGCACGACGGGCAACGAGTAGGCGCATTCAGCAGGTTGTGGCTTGCATAAAACTCCTGCTCACCTACGGTGAAAACAAATTCCTCATTACAGTCCCGGCAATACAGGGTCTGATCACTCAATGCCATGTTTCTTTCTCAATTCCTGGATCTAATTCCAATAAACTCTCGTGTACGGCACGGCTTGCGACAGACTCTGTATTTTCGAGCTAGTATGGCAACTTCGCACTATACAACGTTAGACGAGTATAACACATATTCTAGCCAAAAGCACTAATTCTGACGGCGGATTTCTGCTAAGCCTGAAAATTAAGGCCCCACCACACCTCCTTGCTCTTCCAGGCATGAGCCACCCCAAGACGTAGTAGCCAATCTTTCTTGCTCTTTGGTACGTGTATAGCAATAAGAAGCGCTAGGGCCTGTAAGGCCTCCCGCGCTTCCCAGGAATTGTGTCTTTCTGTTAGTACTTTGTGAGAGTATCCGCAACTAGCGGATACTATGCACATTGCGAAGTTTTTGTGTTGTACAACAAGGAGGTCAACATGCAAAACGTTACGCGCGCACGTCCGCTAGGAATCAGTATCATTGCCGTTATAATGGCTATCCAGGGCATTCTCCTGGGTGTTCTGTACCTCGTGCTTGCATGGGGACTATGGACACTGAAGCCATGGGCGTTCTGGGGAACTGTAATCCTGGAGGTATTGACGCTTATTAACGGTATCTTTGGACTCGGACTGGGCAGACAGACAAATGGTATTGTGAGTATCATTTTCGCAGTCGTCGTCCTGATCTACATGTTCGCAGACCGCAATGTGCGTCAGGCGTTCCGCACCTGAAGCTAAGCCAGTTTAGGTATGAATCCTCCCGAAAAATTCGGGAGGATTCATATTTTATTCTGCCGCCACCCTGCTACCACTGGATCAGCAAATGTGAGAGTGAATCAGAAACGGCTAGACAGATGTCGTGAACACGTCTGTCCGATTCGATGTGTTCTCGCCATTTGTCTTGACGAAGAACGGCACGAACGCTGTTCCATTGACATCCAGACCCTCATAGTCCCCAAGGAAGAGGCCCCCAGCATTAGGTGCGTTCAATATGTCGAAGGAGGTAGGGGTGATGCGCGTCTCGTTACCAAAGCTCGCACCATGGTCGGTCGATGACGTGAACCAGTAGTCGGTCGGCTGCCCCACGGTGCTTCCATCAGGGTTGCGGAAGTCATAGTAGGTCACAGCGACCGTGCTCCCCGAGTTGACGGCCACCGTGGGCGTGAAGGCGGGTTTGCTATTGGGGTTGCTGACCACGGCCGGCCCGCTCCAGGTCGCTCCGCCGTTGGTGGACGTGGAGAGCACGACCTGGTTGACGGTTCCGCCCGTGAATCGAGCGTCCTCCCAGACCACGTACAGCTCTCCGTTGCTCGCATCGATGGCGACCGAGGGAAGGCCCGCACCGGTGCGAAGGAGTGCGCCCGTGTTCGGGGCGAAGTCATCCACCGTCTGCTGGTTCGAGACGACTGTCGGCTTCGACCAGGTGCTGCCGCCATCAGACGATGAGATGAAGCCGACGCTGAGGCCCCGCGGTGTGAAGTTGGGGGAGCCAGTCGTCTGGAACAGTTCGAAGAAGTCGTAGAGGACGCCCGTCTGGCGATTGACCACGACCTGGTTGCCAATGGTTTGGCTGTTCTGCCCGGGATCGAAGATCGCCCGGGTGCCCGTCCA